>OLJW01000071.1_pt1 | contig 138744 bp, 119 predicted proteins | sample 1603411 | NCBI WGS metagenome assembly OLJW01 (sample SAMN04168659, study PRJEB22393) | human gut metagenome | biome: human gut microbiome; feature: stool | host: Homo sapiens | collected 2014-05-12 | reverse complement strand
ACACTCTTTCCCTACACGACGCTCTTCCGATCTGCCGTGTGTCAGGAGTGTGGGCAGGGACATTACGTGAATCGTACTCCGGGAACGGAACGGATCGAGGAAGACGTGAAACAGTATTTTCCGGAGGCCCGGATTGCCCGAATGGACTTGGATGTGATGAGTAATAAGGCAAAGTTCAGGGCTTTAATCGATGATTTTGAAAGTGGAAATTTGGATGTGCTGATCGGCACACAGATGGTTTCGAAAGGGTTGGATTTTGAACGGGTGAAACTTGTCGGGGTGATGGATGCCGATAGTCTGATGGGATTTCCCGATTTCCGGGCAGAGGAGCGAGCTTATGATATGTTGATGCAAGTGAGTGGACGCAGTGGACGAAAAGGTGAGCGCGGAAAGGTGGTAATTCAGGTAACAGATATGCAAAGTCGAGTGTATCAGTTGGTGAGGAAGGAAAACTATAGAGAGTTTTACACTCAGTTATCCCAAGAACGGGAAATGTTTAACTATCCCCCCTTTTCCCGGTTGATTCAGGTAGAGTTGAGGCATGTGGATGAGGTGGTTTTGAGAAATGCCGCGAACGAGTTAGCTAGGTTGCTGCGGGAACGGTTGGAACGTAGGGTATGCGGCCCGGCAGAACCGGATGTGTCCCGGGTTAGAAAAATGTATCGGATACAAATTCTGATAAAGGCGGAACAAGGTCTTTCCCTGTCAAAATTGAAAGCTTTCTTAAAGCAGAAAAGTGATGAATTGGTGAAAACTCCTATTGGTAGGGGAGTGCGTATTTATTTCGATGTAGACCCGTTATAATTGGGGTGTATTTTGTCGCTAGTATCGGACGTTGAGCATGATTTATTTCTTATCTTTGTTTGGAACGAAGGCCGTTCCGACTGTTTCGTCGAAAAATAGTATAGGTTATTGTTAAGTCGTAAAACCTTGATTTTTGCTTACTTTTTGAGAGTGGTCTGTTAACAAGTGTGTCATGAGAAAAGGTGAAATGTTAAAAAATAGGCCATATATTAGTAATGTTCTGCATTTTAAGAGGAGATTAGAAATTATTTGGGAAAACCTTAAAATTTGTTTTAACATTATTTAGTGTCTTTGATTTTAACATTTGGCGGAATAATCTCTATTTTTGGAAAAACAGAAAACGGTGAAGATATAGATTCTCTTTTTGAGGAGATTGAAACCGAAGTGGAATATTTACGTTAGACAAAGTAGTAATATAAATCAATATAAAAATCGATGATATGAATACGGTTGATATCAAAGCATTGAATGAGCGCATACAGCAAGAGAGTTCTTTTGTGGATATGATTAGTATGGAGATGAACAAAGTGATCGTCGGACAGAAACATCTGGTAGAAGGACTGATGATCGGTATGCTTTCTAATGGACATATTTTGTTGGAGGGAGTTCCCGGTTTGGCGAAGACCTTGGCGATAAATACGCTGGCACACATTATTAATGCTAAATTCAGTCGAATCCAGTTTACCCCGGATTTGTTACCGGCTGACGTTGTCGGTACGATGATTTATTCTCAGAAAAGAGAAGAGTTCGTGGTGAAGAAAGGACCGATTTTCGCTAACTTTATTCTGGCGGATGAGATTAACCGGGCCCCGGCGAAAGTGCAATCGGCTTTGTTGGAGGCGATGCAGGAGCGTCAGGTGACTATCGGGGATATGACTTACAAGTTGGAAGAACCATTCTTGGTAATGGCAACCCAGAATCCGATCGAGCAGGAAGGTACTTATCCTCTTCCCGAAGCTCAGGTTGACCGTTTCATGTTGAAAGTGGTTATTGATTACCCGAAAAAAGACGAAGAAAAATTGATCGTTCGTCAGAATTTGGAGAAAATTTATCCCCAGTCTAACACGATCCTACAACCGGAAGATATTCTGCGGGCTCGTGAGGTAGTGAAGGAGGTTTACTTGGACGAGAAGATCGAGAAATATATTGTTGACATCGTGTTTGCAACACGTTACCCGCAAGAGCATGGCTTGGAAAAATTCGTTTCCATGATTGCTTACGGGGCATCTCCTCGTGCTAGTATCAGTTTGGCCAAAGCAGCACAAGCGTACGCTTTCATTAAACGTCGCGGATATGTAATCCCGGAAGATGTTCGTGCTGTTTGTCATGACGTTCTGCGTCATCGTATCGGTTTGAGCTACGAGGCTGAAGCGAATAACTTGACCAGCGAGGATATTATCAGTGAAATTTTGAACACGGTAGAGGTACCTTAGTGATTGAAGACCGATTAATTTACGATTTGTGAAAACCGATTTACGATTAAAAAAGCATTGATTTGCGGTTGGAGATCATAAATCTAAAATCATAAATTAAGGGGGCTGGAATTTAAAATCTAAAATTCTTAAATCTAAAATTAACTAAGGTGGAGACTTCAGATTTATTAAAACGTGTCAGGCAGATAGAGATAAAGACTCGGGGGTTATCGAGTAATATCTTCGCCGGGGAGTATCACACGGCTTTTAAAGGTCGGGGAATGACGTTTAGCGAGGTGCGGGCCTATCAATACGGGGATGACATCCGAAGTATTGACTGGAACGTGACCGCTCGTTATAACCATCCTTACGTGAAGATATTCGAGGAGGAACGTGAGTTGACCGTGATGTTGTTGATTGATGTGAGTGCCTCGCGTAATTTCGGTACAGTGTCGAAACTGAAAAAGAATCAGATTACTGAGATTGCGGCCGTGTTGGCTTTCTCTGCCATTCAGAACAACGATAAGATTGGCGTGATCTTCTTTTCTGACCGGATCGAGAAATTTATTCCGCCGAAGAAAGGACGGACGCATATTTTGCATATCATCCGGGAACTAGTGGATTTTTATCCGGAACACAAGGAAACGAATATCTCTGTGGCGTTGCAATATCTGACAAACGCTATCAAGAAACGGTGTACTTGTTTCCTGATTTCCGATTTCATGGATGATCACGATTTCGAACACCCGTTGATTATTGCCAATAAGAAGCATGACGTGGTGGCTTTGCAATTGTACGATCGTAGAGAGAAAATATTGCCTCCTGTCGGGTTGATGTACTTGACGGATGCGGAGACGGGGGAAAGTGTTTGGGTGGATACATCCGACAAGAAAGTCCGGGACGAGTTCGAAGCGTATGGCATCGAACGAGACAAGGAACTGGATCGGATATTCAAACATGCCGGTGTCGACATGGCTTCTATCAGCGCTGATGAAGATTACGTGAGGTCATTGATCACGTTATTCAAGAGAAGAGGGGCTGGATATTAATTGAACATTGAAAATGGAGAATTAAAATGAAAAATAGAATTATTCTATTCGTAATTATCCTACTAGGTTGTGTCAGTGCTTTGAAAGCACAAAATCGGGAATATAGTGCCGAGATTGACACGAACTATATCATGATCGGGGATCAGATTCATTTCCGGATGAAAGTGAAGGCTGAACCGGGTGTGAAAGTGGCATTCCCTCAATTGAAGGACACGATAGCACAAGGAATCGAGATTATATCCGGACCAGTTCGTGATTCTATCGTGGAAAAGAACGGGCGGGTACTCGTGCAGGAAAGTTACGTGATAACTTCTTTTGATTCGGGCGTGTTCGTGATCCCACCAATGCCCATCGAGATTCAACAGGAAAGTTATAATAACACGCTCAGGACCGATCCGTTGCACTTGATCGTGAATACTTTTGTGGTCGATCAGCAGAAAGGAAATTACGATATTGTGATGCCTTTGGCTGCCCCGTGGACATTTGCCGAGATATTACCTTACTTGTTATGGACATTGTTGGGAATCGTGGTGATTCTTCTGGTTGTCTGGATTATCAAAGTTCGGAAATCCCGTAAGAGTCTTTTCCATCACGAAAAACCGGCAATCCCTCCGTACGTGTTGGCCATGAAGGCTCTGGAGGAGATCAAGAAGGAGAAGTTATGGCAGAGTGGAAAGACCAAAGAGTATTACACGCAATTAACTGACACGATCCGGAATTATTTGGATGGAGAATTGGGTATCTCAGCGATGGAACAGACTTCTTTTGAGACTTTGAAGGCTTTGGAGAAATGTGAGCAGGTAGATGCAAAACAACGGGATAAGTTGGCTGATATGTTTGAAACGGCTGATTTCGTGAAGTTTGCTAAAGCGGAGCCGTTGCCGGATGAGAACGTACGGAATTTGGATATTGCTTATGATTTTGTACAGGAAACTAATGATACAATCCGAGCCGAGCATGAGAAAGAACGTCTGGAGCAGGAGCTGAAAGAACAGCAGGAGCGGGAGGCGAGAGAGAAGGCGGAAAAGGAAGAGAAGGAAACCGGAGAGGAGAAAGATAACGGAAATTAATTTATGATTTATGATTTACGATTTATGATTTGTTTGCAATCAAAACCTTAAATCAAGAAATTAAATAGAATCTAAAATAGAAGATATGTTTGGATATGAATTTGCAAATCCCGAGTACTTTTGGTTGTTGTTGGTGCTGATACCAATGATTATCTGGTACATATTCAAGGAGAAACGCTCGCATGCTGATTTGAAGTTTTCTTCAATCCGGGTGTTCAAGCAAATGAAACGGGGTAGTCGGATCTGGTTACGTCATTTGTTGTTTGCAACTCGGGTTTTGGCCATTCTATTTTTGGTTCTGGCATTGGCTAGACCGCAATCCAGCACGAGTTGGCAGACCTATAACAGCGAGGGTATTGATATTATGCTGGCATTGGATATTTCCGGTAGTATGTTGGCACGAGATTTTACTCCTGATCGACTGGAGGCAGCCAAGGAGGTTGCGACTAAGTTTATATTGGAGCGTCCTCAGGATCGTATCGGACTGGTTGTTTTTAGCGGGGAAAGTTTCACGCAAAGTCCTTTGACAACGGATCAAGCCGTGTTAGTCAACGTGATGAAGGATATTCATAGCGGGATGATTGAAGATGGAACAGCTATTGGCCTCGGGTTGGCAAATGCGGTAAATCGTTTGAAGGACAGCAAGGCGAAATCCAAGGTGATCATCCTTTTGACGGATGGAGTCAACAACCGGGGAGCGATTGCACCGATAACGGCGGCAGAATTGGCAAAAACTTTTGGAATTCGGGTATACACGATCGGTGTCGGGTCTTTGGGTGAGGCTCCTTATCCCGTGCAGACGCCCTTTGGGATGCAATTACAGCGAATGCCGGTTGAGATAGATGAAGATATATTGACCCAGATTGCTGACATGACAGGCGGTAAATATTTCCGGGCAACAGATAACAAAAAACTGGAGCAAATTTATCAGGAGATTGATCAATTGGAGAAGAGTAAGGTAGAAGTCAAACATTTCAGTCGTAAGAACGAGCAGTATTTCTATTTTGCTTTGATCGGAGCTTTGTTATTAATTGTGGAGGCGTTAGGGCGATACACGTTGTTGAGGAAAATTCCATAATTGTAAGTTTTAAATCTTAGATTGTGAATTGATGCAATCCGGAATTTAAAATCTAGAATCATTAAATTTAAAATTGAAAGGGTTATGTTTAGATTTGCACATCCTGAATTATTATACTTGCTGATTATCATGCCATTGTTGATTGTTTTTTACGTGGTAGCAAGGATTCGGAAGAAAAAAGCGATTGCTGAATTCGGGAGTCCCGAATTATTGTCAACACTGATGCCTTTGCAATCTTATAAGCGGGAGACATTAAAATTTATACTTGTTCTGGTAGCTTTGTTTTTCGTCATTTTTGGGGTTGCAGGTCCTCAGTTCGGGTCAAAATTGCAACAGGTAAAAAAAGAGGGCGTGGAGTTGATTATCGCGTTGGATGTGTCAAATTCCATGATGGCGCAGGATATAAAGCCCAGTCGGTTGGATGCGGCGAAGCAAGCCATTTCCCGGATGGTGGAAAAATTGAGTGATGATAAAGTGGGATTGATCGTGTTTGCAGGGGATGCTTACGTGCAATTGCCGATCACGACGGATTATTCTTCGGCTAAATTATTCCTATCGGGAATCAATACCGATATTGTCCCGATACAGGGTACGGCGATAGGAACGGCAATAGATTTGGCCGCGAAGTCGTTTACCCCGGACACGGAGGCATCAAAAGCGATTATCGTGATCACGGATGGTGAAAACCATCAGGACGATGCGATTGCCGCGGCTAAAGCTGCCCGGGAAAAAGGTATCTACGTACACACGATCGGGATGGGATTGGCACAAGGAGGACCGATCCCGGAGAAGGGAAATCCCGGACAATACATGAGAGACGGGAGTGGTAACCCGATTATATCCAAGTTGGACGAGGAGACATTGAAAGAGATTGCCAAGGCCGGAGAGGGAATATTCGTGCGGGCAAGTAATTCGAACGTGGGATTAAACACCTTGTTGGACGAGATTGATCGTATGGACAAGACTTTGTTGGAAGAACGGGTATTCAGTGATTATGCTGAAAAATACCAGTATTTCCTGATCATGGCATTGATATTCGTGTTGCTGGATTTCATTGTATTGGGACGTAAAAACAAGAATTTCTTGAAAATCAATATATTTGGAAGTGAGACGAAAAGTGTTGAAACGAATCGGTAAATTTTAAACGAGACATTATGGTGAAGATATTGATAACGATGATAGCAGCTGTAGTTATAAGTTTACCATCGGCTGCGCAACAGGAACGAAAGTTTATCCGGGGTGGGAATGATCTGTTTAATAAACAGGATTTTGAGAAGGCTGAAGTGGAGTATCGTAAGGCTTTGGATACGGAAGTGAAATCATACGAGGGTGCGTTTAATCTGGGAGATGCGCTTTATAAACAGAAAAAGTTTGACGAGGCATTACAACAATTCCAATCGTTGGCACAGAATGAGAAAGACAAGGAAAAGTTAGGAGAGTTGTATCATAACATCGGAAATACTCTTTTGGCCATGAACAAGTTGGATGAGAGTATCGAGGCTTACAAACAGTCGTTGAGAAACCGTCCGAATTCCCAAGAGACAAAGTATAACTTGGAATTTGCCCGCAAGCAGAAACAGGATCAACAAAATCAAGATCAAAATCAAGATCAAAATAAGGACCAGAATAAGGACCAGCAGGATCAAAATAAAGATCAACAGAATCAAGATCAGAACAAAGATCAGAATAAGGACGAGAATAAAGATCAAAACAAGGATCAAAACAAGGACCAGCAAGATCAGAATAAGGATCAACAAGATAAAGATAAACAAGATCAAGATCAGAAAGATCAACAGAATAAAGACCAGCAAAACAAGGATCAACAGAATAAGGATCAACAACAGCAGGACCAACAGGCCCAGCCTAAAATCTCTAAGGAAGATGCCAAACGCTTGTTAGAGGCTTTGGAGGCAGATGAAAAGAAAACACAGGAAAAGGTACAGAAAGATAAAGTTCAAGCTCAAAAGGCAAAGAAGATGAAGATTGAGAAAAACTGGTAACTTTGTACGTTTTTCCATAGAGATAATAAAGAATTAAAAGATAAACAAATGAAGTCATTCATTATCATATTGCTATTATGCGTTATTGGTGGGTCTAAGTTATTTGCCCAAAAGACAGAATTTATCGCGTCCGCACCTTCCGTTGTGGAAGTCGGGGAGCAATTCCGTCTTTCCTTCGTGTTGAACAACAAGGGGGAGAACTTACAGGTTCCCACGATAAAAGGGTTTGATTTACTGGCAGGACCGTCATTGAGTACGTCTTCTAACATCACGATTATCAATGGCGATATGAAACAAAATCAAGAGTACACGTACACTTATATTTTGGAAGGACAGGAAGAAGGAGAGTTTACGATCGAGCCGGCCACGATCACCGTGGATGGTAAAGAGTATAAGTCCCAGCCCTTGAAGATAAAAGTGATTAAAGGTTCCGGGAAACCTCGAAATAATGCCCAAAGTTCCGGGGATGTTTCTGAGAACCGGGGAAGTACTTCGATTACGGATGATGATTTGTTCCTGCGAATGGATGTGAGCCGCAACACGCTTTACGTGGGTGAGAGTTTGACTGCCACGTTGAAAGTATATGCCCGGGTAAATCTGGTTGATGTGCAGGGGAAAAAGATCCCGCCTTTTGACGGGTTCCTGACAGAAGACGTGAAGATTCCCCAGATTCATTTGGAACGTGAGGAATATAACGGGAAAATATATGATCGGGTAGGCGTGTTACAAAAAACGATTCTTTTCCCGCAACATGCCGGAACGTTGACGATCGAGCCTTACGAGTTGTATTGTCTTGTCCGCCAACGGGTGGGGAGTCGTGGTGGAAGTATCTTTGATGACTTTTTCGGGAATTCCCGTGATGTCCGGGTACTCTGCAAGAGCAAACCCGTGAAAATTACCGTGAAACCTTTACCAGAGGCCGGAAAGCCTTTAGGATTTAGCGGTATGGTGGGAACTCTTGCCATGACAACCTCTATGTCAACAGATACCTTGAAAGCGAATGACGCGTTGACGTACAAGGTGGTGTTACGCGGGAATGGAAACATGAAATTGTTAGAGGCTCCGAAAATCACTTTCCCGCATGATTTTGACGTGTACGATCCGAAAGTGACTAGAGATATAAGCGGAACGTCCGGAACTGTTACTTTTGAATATCTCGTGATTCCTCGTTACGCGGGGGATTACAAGATTCCAGCCGTGCAATACTCCTATTTTGACCCGCAAGCCGGGGCTTATAAGATGTTGAAGGGAAAGGAGTATTCTGTTCGGGTTGAAAAGGGAAATGAATCCAGTCAAGGATCCGGGGAGGCAGCCTTACAGTCGTTCAAGAAAGAAGATGTCAGGATGTTGGGACAGGATATTCGTTATATCAAAACTCACAAGAACGATCTCCGTCCGAAAGGCGTGTTGTATTTCGCCACGATGGAATACTGGTTGAGTTTCTTGATTCCTTTTGTACTTTTCGTGGTCGGAATGATTCTTAATCGTCGCCGGATTAAGGCGAATGCCGATTTGGTACGGGTGAAGAGTAAAACGGCGAACAAAATGGCTCAGAAACGTTTACGGGCAGCCTCTGTCGCAATGAAAGCCGGAAACTCTGAGCTATTCTATCAAGAGACATTGAACGCTTTGTGGGGATATGTTAGTTATAAATTAAACATAGCCGCATCAGAATTGAATCGGGATAATATCAGTGATCACCTGACTCGTCGGGGGGCAGACGCGACGTTAATTCAGAGCTTTATCGAGGTGCTCGATCATTGCGAGTACGCTCGTTATGCCCCGGGTGCTAATCAAGGCGAAGAGATGGATAACGTGTACAAGGATAGTATATCCATTATCACGAAATTGGATAAAGCGATATGAAAGCTAAAAGTTAGAAGCTAAAAACTAAGGTTAAAAACTAAAAGTTGAAAAGAATGAAAAGGATATATATAATATTGATGTTGCTCTTATCCGGTGTGATGACCTATGCTACTGATGTCAAGACGCTGGCGGAGGAGGCAACTAAAATGTATCAGGAAGGCGACTATCAGAAAGCGATTGATTTGTATAACGAGATGTTGTCCGATGACATGGAATCTGCGACCGTGTATTACAATTTGGGAAACTGTTATTACAAGCAAGGGGAGATTGCAAAAGCCATACTGAATTACGAACGTGCTTTATTGTTGCATCCGGGCGATAATGATATAAAGTATAATCTGACGATGGCGCAAAAGGCCACGGTTGACAATATCAAGGTATTACCGGAACTTTTCCTTGTACGTTGGTATAATGCTTTTGTGACCGCTTTCACGGCTGATCAATGGGCGTACGTGTCTGTCATCCTGTTTATAGGATTTCTGATCATGGCAGCGTTGTTCTTCCACGCGACATCTATATCTTTAAAGAAAAGTTGGTTCACTTTAGGGATAATCATGCTGTTGGTGTCCGTGATGACCATTTTCTTTGCTTTGAAACAATATCATCGGATGACTGACAGGGATAGCGGGATTATTATGACTCCCAGTGTAGTGGTACGAGGGGCTCCGGATAATAGCGGTACCGAATTGTTCGTGATCCACGAAGGACTGAAAGTACAGGTTATCGGAACTCTAGGAGATTGGTACAACGTGCGTTTGGCCGATGGAAACGAGGGGTGGATTGCTAAAACGGACTTGGAAAAGATATAGTAGCGGGATACATAAAATGTACAGTGAAGGGGATAGCTGCAAAAATAAGCAGTTATCCCCTTTATTATTGGGAGGTTGTATGAAATGATTAAGTGATTAAAAGAGCGTTGGGTAGAGGGTCGGAATCACTAAATCGGAAATCACTAAATCAAAAAATTAGTAAGATCTAAAGTTAACAGGATGATTAACAACCCTTTTCCCGGGGTGATCCATACCCGTTACATGACGGCAGGGTGACTGTTAGGCGACAGTTAGGCGCCATCGCCCGATTGTCGCCCGATTATCGCCCGATCATCGCCGCCATTTTAACAGATAATAAGCAAAAATAACATACTCGAATAACCCGTCAACCGGGCCAATAACAAGGCTATTCACGTTCAAGAATAATATTGCGGGCCATTATATCCCCGGTAAAGGGCTGGGAGAAGGGATGCATCTCCTGAATATTGACATCGTGATAAAAGTAGCCTTGTTTTGATTATATCGAATTCACATTAAATCGTACATAGTTTCGCGTGATAAGAAAAATTATTAGGCTTTGTGGCGTGATAAATCATTTTACTTTGTAAATTTGTAATCCGGTACGATTTTTTACTCGTGCCGGGTAACAACCTGTAATAGATTATCATGGAGAATTTTATTGTTTCGGCGCGTAAATATAGACCTGCAAGTTTCGACACGGTGATCGGGCAGCACTCGATTACATCCACGTTGAGGAATGCGATTCTTAATAAACAATTGGCTCAGGCTTATTTGTTCTGTGGACCCCGTGGGGTGGGCAAAACAACCTGTGCCCGTATATTTGCCAAGACGATTAATTGCATGAATCTACAACCGAATGCCGAGCCTTGTAATGAGTGTGAGTCGTGCAAGGCGTTTAATAGCGGGCGTTCGTTGAACATTCACGAGTTGGATGCTGCCTCTAACAATAGCGTGGATGATATTCGAGGTTTGGTTGATCAGGTGCGGATATTACCGCAGGTGGGGAAATACAGCGTGTATATTATTGATGAGGTGCATATGTTGAGTGCCTCGGCTTTCAACGCTTTCTTGAAAACGTTGGAAGAGCCGCCTGCCCATGCCATTTTTATTCTGGCAACGACCGAAAAGCATAAGATATTACCGACGATTTTGTCACGTTGTCAGATTTACGATTTTAACCGGATAAAAGTACCCGACACGATCGAGCATCTGAAACGAATTGCAACTAAAGAAGGTGTACAGGCCGAGGAAGAGGCGTTGAACGTGATCGCGCAGAAGGCTGACGGGGCCATGCGTGACGCCTTGTCGATCTTCGATCAAGTGGTGAGTTTTTGCGGGAAGGATTTGACCTATGATAAGGTGATCGAGAATCTGAACGTGTTGGATTACGATTACTATTTTAAGTTGACAGATTTATTCCACGATGGTAAAGTGGCCGAAACGTTCTTGCTTTTTAACGAGATCATGGAGAAAGGTTTTGATGCCGGTAACTTGGTTTCCGGGTTGGGACGTCATTTCCGTGATTTATTGGTTGCTAAAGAAGAAATCACCGTGCAATTGCTGGAGGTGAGTGCGTCCATCAAGGAACGTTACCTGAAACAAGCGAAAACTGTAACTCCCGAATTCATATTTGATGCCTTGAAAGTGATCGAGCAATGCGAGATGCAGTATAAAATGCGTGTGGAGAAACGTTTATGCGTGGAACTCACCTTGATCAAGTTATGCCAAATTAATGAACTAAAAAAAAAAGTCTTAGCATAGAGGAATTTACCGGGCTATTAAAGATAGCTGATTTTAATGGGAAATTCCAACAAACGGACGGTGGGACAACGGCTCCGGTTGCCGGGGAAAAGCCTTCTGTGCCTGCCGGGAAAACGAATACTTATAAGGCAGAACCGCCACATTCATTTAAATTGAAAATGGCAATGGCGGAGACCCGGGAGAGCTTGCAGGTCCGGCAGGAAGAAGGAAGTGCAAAAGTTGAGGATAACCGGGTAAAAGCACAAAGCGAATTTACGGTGGCGGATGTAATTTCCGCGTTGGAAACTTACGTCGCAACTTCGCAGGAAGATACGACCGTTAAGATTGCCTTGACTTCTCACACCCCAAAAGTGCAAGGGTTTGTCATCACGCTTGAAGTTGATAATGACTTTTTATTATCCAAGGTGACGGATATACATCCTTACTTGCTCTCCTTCCTTACCAAAAGATTGAATAATGGTTTTATTACCCTGAATGTTCAAGTTTACACGGAACCGGAAAATGGCGAGGAGAAAAAACGGCTTTTCACGGCTAAGGATAAATTCGATCATTTTGTCGAGATCAATCCAGCCGTGAGTGAGTTGAAAGCTTTGTTCGGGTTGGAGATAGAATGATGTAATTTTCAATTCTCCATTTTCAATTTTCAATTGTTAAATAGTTTCTCCCGCGGCGAGATGGAGCAATTTGTCTTTTTCACCGACGATCCAAACCACGTCACCGGCCTCGAAGGTTGTGTCCGGGGTGGGGTTCATGGTGGAGGTGCCGTTGCGTTCGATGCCGATGACGAGACAGGCGGCTTTATCACGGATGCCGGATTCCCGGATGGTGCGTCCCACGAGTGGTGTGTCGGCCTCAATGGTGAATTGTTCCAAGCTGACTTCCGGGGGACGCTGTTGTTCAAGTTCATGTTTCCGTTTTTCCACGCGGTTTTCGACAAACTCACGGAAGACGTTAATTTCTTTGTCCGTGGCGGCCACGATGATGTGGTCGAAAGGATACAGGCGTTCTTCCCCACCGGGAATGTTTATGCGTTCTTCTCCCCGGATGATTGTTACCACGCTGACCCCGCAGGTCTGGCGGAAATTCAATTCCTTTAGCGTTTTGCCGACGCTGGGAGAGGATTGCGACACTTCGAAGTCGGCGAGGTGGAGATCCCGGTCAAGTAAATGTTTGACAAAACGTTGCTTGATGGGAGACTTGCGTTCTTGTTCCTTTTGGCGGGCCGTGAAGTTACGCAGGAAACGGCGTTCCAGTTGTATGGAGTATTTTTTTAACCGTTTGGAATAGATGAAGAATAGGATGACCGCGGTGGCGATCACCAGCAGGAGACCGGCAGCGACGTTCACGAGGCTGGATATGACGAACATCACGATCCCGATGCAGAGCGCTACCCGTAGAACGATGAGAGATACGAGTGGTCCCCGGTTGTATTTACTATCATTCCATAATTGTTGGAATTCTTCCGAATGGTTCTTTTTCATCATGATCGCCCGTAGGAAGGGGGAGATAAGTAGCAGGATGGCAACGGCACTAACAAGGCCGCCCTGTATGCCGGGAAGTTCTTTGCGGATTAGCGGGGTCAGGTATTGTAGGAAAAGAGCTATGGTGAAGACCGACAGGATGGTGTAGGTGATCACTATGCGGCATAACGCTTTCAGTAGTTGGTGCCATGTGCTTTTATGGTGGATCGTGTTCGTTCCCGTGCTATACCTGTCGAGGAAATGAATCCAAGGGGCCGGTAGGTGTTTGGTCACGAACTGGTAGGCGGGGTCTGCCAAGCGAATCATGTAGGGGGTGAAAAAGGTGGTGATGACGGAGACGGTAACCACTATGGGGTAGAGGAATTTGTCCGTCACGTGCAGGGTCATACCGAGACTTGCGATAATAAAGGCAAATTCACCGATCTGTGCTAACGAGAATCCCGATTGGATGGCAATCCGGAGGCTTTGCCCGGACAGGAGTATACCGGATGCGGCAAACGTGATTTGTCCAGCCATGACGACTGCGGTGATCAGTAATATCGGGAACCAGTACTCGACGAGCATGGCGGGATCGATCATCATCCCGACCGAGACGAAAAAGATCGCCCCGAAGAGATCTTTCACGGGTTTAATGAGGTGTTCGATGTTTTCGGCCTCGATGGTTTCCGCCAAGATGGACCCCATGACAAAAGCCCCCAGTGCGGAGGAAAAACCGGCTTTCACGGCAAGTAGAACCATGCCGAGACAGAGTCCGAGTGACACGACTAATAACGTTTCCCCGTTGAGCCATTGTTTCGTTTTTTTCAGGAAGGTCGGGATGAGGAATATCCCGGTAATAGACCAGAAAACGAGGAAGGCGATGAGTTTAAGGATACTGTCGACCATTTCCATACCTTCAAAATGTTTACTGACGGCCAGCGTGGAAAGTAATACCATAAGAACGACGGCGAAAAGATCTTCCACGACAAGAATTCCGAAGACGACTCCCGCGAAACGCTGATTACGGAGACCCATGTCGTCAAACGCTTTGAAAATGATGGTGGTGGATGACATCGAGAGCATTCCCCCGAGGAAGAGGCTATTCATGTGGCCCCATCCGAGTGACAGCCCGGTGATGTAACCCAGCATCATCATGGCACCCACGATGGTGAGGGCGCTGATCATGGCGGTTCCCCCGATGTTCATGAGTTTCTTGAAACTAAAGTCAAGTCCCAAGGCAAACAGGAGGAAAATGACCCCGATGTCAGCCCAAATATGAATATTCTCGGCATCCATGATCATGGGACCGCCAAACGTGTAGGGGCCTGCGATAATACCTGCCATGATATATCCCAGCACGACAGGTTGTTTTAGCCATTTAAAGAGGATGGTTATCAATCCGGCGGAAAATAAGATAATCGCCAAATCCGATATTAGGACAGGAATGTCTGACATGATGTTTATTTTTGCGGGAGCAAAGTTAATGATTTTTGATTTGGATGAATAAATATCAATTATCTTTGTGTGGATATGAGAAAAAAAATCAACATTCAAAAAGGGGCCGTGTTGGGGGCGATACTCACGACGATTGTCGCGGGAATGTTGCTTTCCGTGGTACAGGTTGTCGTGAAACCACCGTTGCTGTTGGGGGAGAGATTGTTGCCGGGCGGAGGATGGGTTCAAATTGTGCTGGCAGCTCTTTTCGGTGGATGGCTATATTTGCAGATGTTCGACCGGAAACGACGAGGCGTGTGGCGGAGACGTATTTGGCTACTCTTCTCGATCGTGTTCTTTAGTCAGTTATTTTTAGGGATTTTCGTGGATAGTATGTTTCTGATGTCGGGAAAACTCCATTTCCCCATACCCGGACTGATCCCGGCAGGGGTATTTTACCGGGGAGAGGTGTCATTCATGCCGTTTTTGTTTCTCGTAACGATTCTATTGTCCGGGGGTGCGTGGTGCAGCCAGCTCTGTTATTTTGGGGCGTGGGATAGTCTGGCAGCGGGAAAAAATGGAAAACGGGAGGTTCCTTCTTCTAAAATGAGGTCCCGAATGCGTTGGACTGTATTGTTTGTATTTATAGGTGTCGCTTCCGCGTTGAGAGGTTTCGGGGTTCCGGTGATTTATTCCACGGGGATTGCTGTTTTTGCCGGGTGCGTGGGGATCATGATTATTTGGTTCGTGTCTAAAAGGCGTCATGTTGCCATGCATTGCTCTTCCTATTGTCCGGCGGGGACGTTGGTCATGTACTTGAAATACGTGTCTCCATGGCGATTGCGTCTGAACGATCGTTGCCGGCATTGCATGGCTTGTACGCGGGTGTGTCGGTATGGGGCTCTGTCGAAAGCAGACGTGCTGAAAGGGCGTCCGGCAATCAACTGTACCTTGTGTGGGGATTGCCTTGCGGGGTGCCGTCACGATGCCTTAGAGTATCATTTCTGGGGAATTTCTCCTATATTGGCGGAACGTCTTTGGTTAGGGACTACACTGGTACTTTTCACGTGTTTCCTTTCTATTGCCCGGGTTTAAATATGTGGAAAAAAAGATTGTATATTTTGTTTTTTTTAACGTACATATCCGCGCAGGGATACTACATTTGTGTGCTAATCAATAAAAAATATGAAAATAGACCGATTTCTTCAATTATTTGTGGTAAAGGAAAAAAAGTTTTACCCTTTGTATATCGAGCAAGCCGCTAATATAGAGGCTGCAGCCAAACTTTTGGTGGAGTTATTACAAGAGCAAGACCCTGAAAAACAGAAAGCGCTGTACAAGGACATCAAGGAGTACGAGCATAGTGGAGATATGATCACCGCTAAGTTGTACGAGGAATTGAACAAGACGTTTGTTACCCCTTTCGATCGCGAGGACATCAATCTGTTGAGTGGACGTATGGATACGTTCCTCGATTTTATTCACGATGCAGCGAAACGAATGTTGATGTACCGTCCGAAGAGTGTGAACCAGTTGTTGATTGCAATGGGACAATGTATAGTGGAAGATGCTCGTATCTTGAAGGATATTATGAATGGATTGGAGTATATCCAGAAAAAACCGCAGGAGATTAACGAGAAATGTGTTCGAATCAAACAGATCGAGCATGACGTGGATGATTTGTATGAACAATTTATGAGTGATGTTTTCGCGAACGAGAAGGACGCTATCGAACTCGTGAAACTGAAGAATATCGGTCAGGTGTTGGAAGACGCTACCGACCGGGCAAAGGACGTGGGTGATATAGTGAGAGGTATTATTATTAAATTTGCCTGATCGCTATGTTGACAATCGTTCTTTTAGCTATTGTGATCGCTCTTCTTTTCGACTTTTTGAACGGAATGAATGATGCGGCCAATTCGATCGCTACGATCGTGGCGACACGTGTATTTTCTCCCACGATGGCTGTTTGCTGGGCAGCATTCTGGAACTTTGCCGCTATCTTTATTTTTGGGGTGAGCGTGGCTCACACGATGGGCGAAGGAATCGTGGATCCCTCGAAAATCAATGAATATCTTATTCTGGCAGCTTTAATCGGTTCGGTGATCTGGGTTTGGTTGTGTACTCATTTCGGTATGCCGATCAGTGTGTCTCACGCTTTGATCGGGGGATTGATCGGTCCGGTATGGTTCACGTTCGGGGGTGATGCTCTGGTTGCTTCCGGGATATTCAAGATTGCCATCTTTATCGTGCTGTCCCCTTTGATCGGTATGATACTGGGATTCTTCATGATGTGTCTCACGATGCTCGTGTTTCATAAAAAACACCCGATGAAAGTGGAAGGGTTGTTTAAGGGATTGCAGTTGTTTTCTTCCGCTATATTCAGTTTGGGCCATGGTGCTAACGACGCGCAGAAAACGATGGGTATCATTGCCATTCTGTTATATAGTGTTGCTGGAAGTAATACTTTCGTGAGTGATTACTTGTACGAGAATACAGGAGAGTTTCATGTTCCCGCTTGGTTGATTGTTACTTGTTATTCGGTGATCGCTTTAGGTACGATTATCGGGGGAAAGAAGGTGATCAAGACTTTGGGTGACGGGTTGGCCCGGTTGAAACCGGTGCAGGGATTCTGCGCCGAGACGTCCGGAGCCTTGACATTGATGGGAACGGCCGTGCTGGGAATACCCGTGAGTACGACTCACACGATTACCGGCTCTATTATCGGGGTTGGAATCACGAAAGGGGTTGCTTCTGTTCGGTGGGCTACGGCCACGAATATCGTGGCTGCTTGGATTCTTACGATTCCGGCAACCATCGTGATGTCCGGTCTTGTTTACTGGGTGATGGGGTTGTTCCTGACCTTGCCGGAATAAGTATATAAAGTTTGTAAAGTCTATAAAGTTCATAAGGTTCTACTTTATGAACTTTTTTATGCATAATATCATAACTTTTTGGGGCTCTATCAAGTTTAAATAGATAGATTAACCTAAATTTTATAAGTTATGATGTTTATATGGTATATTTTGATTGGTATTCTTGCCGGGTATCTGGCAGGAAAAATTGTCCGGGGAGGTGGAATGGGTTTGTTGGTGAACCTGATTGTGGGAATCATTGGTGGCGTGTTGGGAGGCTGGCTTTTCGGCATCATGGGAATATGGACGACGGGTGTTATCGGGAGTTTGATCACGGCGACCGTGGGGGCGATTGTTTTGTTGGCGATTGTTTCGTTGTTCAGTAAAAGAAATTCGTAGATAATGAAAGAGAAGGTCCGAGGTATTTATATACTTTTATGCTTTTGCGTGTTTACGCCTTTGGTGTTGCAAGCCCAGACAGATGATGAGAAAAGGATATTGCAGGAACGGGAGGAGATAAGCAAGTTGAAAAAAGGCGGTTCCGTGGTTGTTGATGAGAAGACCGCGTTGGAGTTGTTTGATAACACACCGAGTTTTGGTATTTTCCGGGATAATTATTTCGTTACGGGGGTGCCTACGAACCGGAAGATTGACAAGCACAGCGCGGATGCCAAATTTCAGATCAGTATCCGGCAACGTCTGACGAAAAGTATTTTGCCTTTCAAGACCTTCTTGTATTTAACTTACACGCAGCGTTCGTTTTGGGATATTTACGGGAAGTCCAGTCCATTTCTGGATAATAATTTTAATCCGGGGCTTAGTTTGAGCAAAGCGTTGATCTATCGTAATCAACTGATGGGAATAGCGGTTCTTTCTTTTGAACACGAGTCGAACGGCCGGGATTCGTTGGCCTCTCGCAGTTGGAATTACATTTCTCTTTCGGGTTCGTGGTTTATTGATTACCGTTTTTCTGCCCAGATGAAATTATGGGCTGGATGGGTCGATAAGGAAGGAAATCCCGATTTGTTGAAGTATAAAGGCTACGGATTCATGGCATTTAATTACCAGAGTACCAACGAGCGCCTATGGTGTTCGGCCGTGATTAATCCCCGCCGGAAGTTTATTAATATGAACACGACGTTGGAGATCAATTTCAAGCCTTCACCGAAAGCTAACGAGTATTTCTTTTTACAATACTATAACGGGTATGCGGAGAATCTTCTGGAATACGATCGTTACGTGTCAATGGTGCGAGTGGGTATTTGTATCAAGCCGGTTTTGAGAAATTACTACTAAGTTCATAAAGTCCTTACTGATTTTAGATTTCCACTCACAAGCCCACGCTTTTCCAACTTTTTCTTCCCGTTTTCGTATATTCTATTAACAATTAAATAATAAAGCGTTATGTACAAGTTAATATTGGTACGGCATGGAGAAAGTGTCTGGAACAAGGAAAACAGGTTTACCGGGTGGACGGATGTCGACTTGAGTGAACGGGGCGAAGAGGAAGCACGCCGGGCGGGAGAACTGATTAAGAAACATGATCTTTTCTTTGATGTAGCTTATTCTTCCGTGTTGAAACGTGCGATTCGCACGCAGCATATTTTGGCAGAAGTTGTCGATCGGGTGTGGGTACCCGAAGTTCATCACTGGCGTTTGAACGAGCGACATTACGGGGCATTACAGGGATTAAATAAAGCGGATACGGCAAAGAAATACGGGGAGGAACAAGTGCATATATGGCGAAGGAGTTTTGATGTGACACCGCCATTGTTGGAGCCGGATGATTCTCGTTGCGCCGTTTTCGAGGATAAGTACAGGGATGTTGATCCGGCCGTTCTTCCTTTGGGGGAATCATTGGCATTGACGATCACGCGGGTCCTCCCGTTCTGGCAGGATTATATCGCACCTTCGTTGCTTTCTGGGAAGACGGTTCTGGTAACGGCCCACGGGAATAGCCTGCGGGCGTTGATCAAATATCTGGATGATATTAGCGACGAGGAGATCGTCAAGTTGGAGATACCGACGGGTATTCCCCAATTGTATGAGCTGGACGGGCAATTGCATCCCTTGTCTCGTAAATATCTGGAATAGATTTCCACGTGTGAAGTGAACCCTAAAAGTAATACCCGGCTTTTGGGGTTCACTTCTTTTTTGTAAGTTTGAGGCAAATTGTAAAATGAATCGGTATGAAAATTATAACTTATAACGTGAACGGGTTACGGGCCGCTTTGTCCAAAGGTTTTACACAATGGCTGGAGGAAGAACAGCCGGATGTCGTGTGTTTACAGGAAACGAAGGCCCAGCCGGATCAGATACCTACACTGGAATTCGAGGCGTTAGGTTACAAGTCGTACTTTTTTTCAGCCAAGAAAAAGGGGTATAGTGGGGTTGCCATCCTGACCCGGGTGGGGCCCGACCACGTGGAGTACGGGATGGGTATTCCGGCTTATGATGACGAGGGGCGTTTTATCCGTGCCGATTACGGTGATCTTTCTGTCGTGAGCGTGTACCATCCGTCCGGGACTACCGGTGATGAACGGCAGGCATTTAAGATGAAATGGTTAGAGGATTTTCAGCATTATATCGGGGAGTTGAAAAAGGTACGGCCGAATCTGATCTTGTGCGGGGACTACAATATATGTCACCGGCCGATAGATATTCACGATCCGGTGCGGAATGCCACGAATAGCGGGTTCTTACCAGAAGAACGGGAATGGATCGGGGGATTTATTGATACCGGTTTTATCGATACGTTCCGTTACTTCCATCCCGAAGAGGCCGGGAAATATTCATGGTGGAGTTACCGGTTTAACGCCCGGGCAAATAATAAGGGATGGCGTATTGATTACTGCATGGCGAGCGAAAGTCTTAAATCCCGGCTGAAAGATGCTTATATTTTGCCGGAGGTGTATCACTCGGATCATTGTCCTTGCGTGCTGGTGATAGGGGAGGTTAAAAGTTAAAAGCTAAAAACTAAAAGCTAAAAGTTTAGAGTTGGGAATGAATGAAAAAAGGGTTGATCACTGATCAACCCTTGTAAATGAATACCCTTGGTTAAGAAGGTGTATGTGAGGATCGGCGTTTGTTACAACCGAAGGGTATTCAAGGATAGCCCTTTCATTTTTTAGAAGAATGCCCCCGGTTAGAAGGTGTATGTGAGGATCGGCGTTTGTTACAACCGGGGGGCATTCAAGGATAGCCCTTTCATTTTTTTTAAGAATGCCCCGGTTAAGAAGGTGTATGTGAGGATCGGCGTTTGTTACAACCGGGGACATTCAAGGATAGCCTTTTCATTTTTTAGAAGAATGCCCCCGGTAAGAGGTGTATGTGGGGATCGGCGTTTGTTATACCGGAGGGCATTCAGGAATTATTTTTAGTCTGGTTTAGTCATAGTTTTAATTTCTTTATTTAATCACCTTGTACGTGATCTTGTAATCCACTCGTCTCAATTCCGGGAAGAAATGTTTCATCATGTACCTATATGGTTTTCCGTTGTTCAAATCCATGAGGCGTTTCTCTCTTCCCTCGAACACGCTGTAGTTTTCCATAATCGAGAGTACTTGCTCTTCATTTGGCATCCCGTACAGGAGAATCAATCTTTTTAATCCGATCCAGTCTTCCCCTCGCCAATCCACGTGGTAAAGGTTTTCGGGGAATGAATACCTGCGGAGCAAGTAATTCCTCAGCGCTCTCGTGCGATCTCTGGATAACACCTCGTTCTGCGCATATGATCCCTCTGGTGACGCGTAGCCGGTAAGGTAAATTCCCGTGATCTCGTAGTCGGGATTGCTCGTGATAGAATCTAGCGTTACCCTGATTTTGTCCAACTCCTTCTGGTTTCTTCTGAAATCGGGGAGAATGTAAGTTTGGTTTAGTGGAAAATCCAAGTATGCTGAACCTTCCTTATAATATATGTTTTTCTCGTCTTCTTCCTTTTCGATAGAAACTATCTTCACGGTTGTTTCCTCTTGGTTTTCCAGCTTGATAGTTTGCGCCAGCATCTTGATGGAAATCAGACGTTTTTCCCCACCACATTCACAGAAGTTCTCCCGTAAATTCAGTTTAGCGTCCTTCATCCACGTCTCGTAAGGAACAACCACGTTATAGGCAATTCTCTCCCGGCTCCATTGATTAACGATAACCGTCGTGTAAATCGGGAAAGGGGGTTGCCCGTGATTGAAAGCCAATGACCGTTGATAGGCTTTTTCCCGTCTTTTCCCGTTAATCACGATTGACGGGAGTTCCTCGGACGCTTTTTCCGTTTCAACCACCGGGGTCAGGATGAAAGATTGGTTTTTATGCACGGGTAAACCGTTTAAGTTCACGTTCATCTCGATATAAACGCTGTCTCCCCGTTGCTCGAAACGGTTTTGTATAATTTTCACCTCTCCCAAATATACTTCTTGAGCCTTGAGTTCCGTGAAGAACAACCCGACAGTCAACAAGAATATAGTATATATAAACGCTCTTTTCATCACCTTACTTATTTTATAATATATATAAAATTGATCCCTACTTTCGTGGGGCCGATATAATCTTTTGTACCCTTTTTAATATATGGTCCACAGGTTTGGTATTCATACTTGTCGTATTCGATACGTGCATAGCCTACCCCGATCGTGGCTTCTAAGTTCCATCGTTTCCCGAGAATCCATTGGTGGCCGTACGCGATTCCGGCCCCGTAGAGAGTCCCTTCGTAACGGTATTTTCTCAGTCCCAGCATCTTGATTCCGCCCATGTTGAACTCGCCGTAAAAAGCGTGTAGTCCCCAAAAATGGCCGTTGAAGCGTTCGCAGGTCCAGTAGCGAAACTCCGGTTGTATCAGCCAATGCTTTACTTTTTTATTATCTCCAAAACTCCAAGGATTGTAAGTCCCTAGTAAATCCACCGTCGTTTTTCGCCCCAGCCCGATTTCTGCCCCGACGTTAATGGTCGTCGTCAACCAGTAAATGGCATTTGTTTTCACTCCGACTAGAGGAGCGTCGTAAAACTTTTTTTCTTGTCCGTGAGATCTGCCTATCACCATAAATAGAATCAGACCTGCTACGATTATTACTTTCCTCATCATATCCCTGCTTACTTTGTTTTTTGTTATTACAAAAGTATCTGATGAAACGTTTGGATTGGTGACCATAAAGGTGTATTTTAGAAGTAAATCTTTTCTAATGAAGGAATTACATTTTTATTTTGACTTGTTTTCCGAGATTTTTATTAAATTTGTAAGATATTTATTTCGTATTTCGCAACAGAAATAAATACAGACTCGTATAATAAATCAAATAGTTGTATTAATCAAAACTCAAATCATGACAACTTATAATTACAATAGCGAGTTAATCAAAGCTATGAATGAAAAATTACCGAATGGTACTAATTTGGCGAATACGCTAATAGATATGTTATATTTAGGTAAAGAGGCCGTGTATCGTAGATTACGAGGGGAAGTACCCTTCACGTTGGCAGAGGCTGCCGCGATCTCCCAGAAAATGGGAGTGTCGCTGGATAAGCTGGCCGGGACGAACGTGGATTCGAATGCTATATTTGATCTGAATATTATACGTCAGACCGATCCGTTGGAGACCTATTACTCTATCGTGGATAATTACGTGAAAATTTTCCGGGACTTGAACCATGACCCCGCCTCGGAGCTTTGTACTTCCTCGAATATGATTCCTCAGACTTTTTATTTAAAATATGAACTCTTGTCTAAATTCCGGATGTTTAAATGGATATATCAATTTGAAAAGATTGATATAGAGAAACATTTCGAGGATATAGAGATCGTCGACAAATTGTTGGAAAAGCAGCGGGAGTTCGTGCGGGAATCTCAGGAGTTTCAGCACACGGAGTATATATGGGATAGTAAATTATTCATTTACCTGATCAATGATATCAAGTATTTTGCCAGTGTGCATTTGATCTCTCAGGAATATGTTCAGAAATTGAAAAAGGAATTACTCCAGTTGCTCGATGAGCTGGAAGAGATTGCCACGAGAGGGACGTTCAGGACGGGACAGGAGGTATGTATATATATATCTAATATAAACTTCGAGGCTACCTATAGTTATATAGCGTCTCCTGCCTACCATATCAGTTTGGTTCGGGTTTTCGCGATCAACTCTTTCGCGACGCGTGACGAGCAAGTTTTTAACAGTGTGAAAGAATGGATTCATTCGTTGAAGAAATTTTCTACCTTGATATCCCAAAGTGGGGAAATGCAACGTATCAAATTCTTTAAAATGCAGCGGGAAATCGTCGAGGGATTGTGTGTTTAGGCTGGTTCAATTTTTGAAAGTGTATTTTTGTCTCCGTTTCGATTAGTGAAATGATGATCGGGGATTAGAATTGTTTATTGCACAAAATAAATTAAAATGTAAAACATAGTACGATATTAGAAAATTAGTATATCGTTGATACCCTGAATGTAGCACAGAATTGTGAAGAATATACTTCATATTTGTACTGTTGAGTGAGCGAGATGCCACTTGTATGGTATGAATTTTAAACGTGCGAATCAATGGGACAAAAATACAATTATAATTCGAACCGCGTCGGGTGAGTAATCACCGGACGCGGTTTCGTGATATGTGGCAATAAACTCTATTTATTAATTAAAAACCATTTACAATGAACAAACGAGAATTAATTGAAAAAGTGGCCGAGAAAAACGGAACCAGTAAAGTAGAAGCAGCTAAGGCTGTAAACGCTGTAATCGGAACCATGGCTGAGACGTTAAAAAAAGGTGAAAAAATATCCTTGTTAGAATTAGGATCTTTCGCTATCAGAGAACGTAAAGAACGTAACGGTTATAACCCGAATAGCAAGGAAAACATGGTGATTCCGGCTAAGAAAGTAGTTAAATTTTCTATAGGTAAATACTTTTTTGATTAAGGAATAATACCCCTATGAAGAATGCCGTGGTAAATGAATTAATCAGCACGATGCGCGAGGTTACCCCTAAAGAGGGTAATCTTGCTAATGTCCTCATGGATATATTGTGCATGAGTAAGGAGGCGATTTACCGGAGATTAAGGGGGGAGGTTGCTTTTACGTTCAGTGAAGTTGCGATCATCGCCGGTCAATTGGGCATATCGTTAGATAAGATTATCGGTAACAGTATGTCCAGTGGGGCGATGTTCGATCTGAACGTGCTTAATCTGGCGGATCCCATGGATACCTATTACGAGATTCTGGTGCGTTACCAGAGGCTTTTTCGTTATGTGAAGACGGATCCGACGACGGAGGTAGTGACCGCGTCGAACACGATTCCTTATACATTTTACGCCCCTTACGAACATTTGTCAAAGTTCCGGATTGGCAGATGGTTATATCAGAACGAACGCTTGAGAACTCCCGCATCCTTGTCCGATATCGTTCTTCCGGAAAAATTGTTGAAAGTTCAGAAAGAATTGCTTGAGGATGTAAGGCTTGTCAGGAAGACTTGCTTTATTCTGGATGAGAATCTTTTCAGTTCATTCGTGAAAGAGATCAAGTATTTCTCGGAATTGGGACTGGTTTCGACAACAGACGTGGAGGACATGAAGAAGGAGTTACACCAGCTTTTACGCGAGTTGGAAGTATTGTCTGAAAAAGGGTCATTCCACAATGGAAACGGCTTGTCGGTTTATCTTTCTAACGTGAATTTTGAAGCGACATACAGTTACGTGGAAAAGGCCGGATTCCAGATATGTTTTTTGCGGGTTTACTCGATCAACTCGATGGATTCGCGAGACAGTAAAATATGTGATTACCAGAAGAAATGGATTCATTCGTTGAAGAGACATTCTACGCTGATTTCGCAAAGTGGCGAGATCCAACGGATGATGTTTTTTAATGAGCAAAAGAAAATAGTAGACGCGTTATAGTGTGAACGTGTAAATTTTAGGATGGAATCCGGGGTGACTCCCGGGTTCTTTTTTTGTTCCTCGTTTTTCGGATAAAAATGTATCTTTGTCAAGGAAAATGAAAGATTGAATTATGAGTAAGAGTAGGATCGTTTGGGTTTGGATTGCTGTCGCGTGTTTATCGCTAGTAATCTCCGCTTGTTCTTCTTCCCCTAAAAAACAAGGGAATGAGGAATCTAAAAATACAGAAATCAAATCATTTCAAGCACCGGAAATTCCACCTGTTTATACCGACCAACGGGAACGGGCGAAATACTTGGTGACTCATTACTGGGATAAGTTTAATTTTGCCGATACTTCCTTGATCCGGATGCCAGAGATCACGGAACAGGCTTTCGTGGACTTCTTGCAGGTGTTGCCTTATGTCTCGTATACCGATGCCGAGAAAGAGATTTCCGGGATGTTGGATAAGGCATTTTCGGCTGATACGCTGATGTTTGCTTATTTTACGGTGTTGTATGATAAATATCTTTATAACCCGAATTCCCCGATGTTGAACGAGGAATTTTATATTCCCGTGCTGAAATATATTGTGAATTCCGAACGGGTGGGAGAGATAGATAAAATGCGTCCCGCTTTTCGGCTGGAGATGGCGCTAAAGAATCGGGTGGGGAATCCGGCAACCGATTTCACCTATACATTACCTTCCGGGAAGAAAGGGAAGTTGTCGGGCATAAACGCGGATTACACGATTCTCTTCTTCAATAATCCCGATTGTAATGCCTGCCGGGCCATTAAGGCCGAGGTGGAGGCATCCGGGGTGGTGAAGAACTTGTTGAATGTCAAAGTACAGGGAAACCGGAAGAAACTGGTATTCTTATCTGTTTTCCCTGATCCCGAGCTGGAAGTATGGCGGCGAATGTTGCCGGAACAACCGAAAGAATGGATGTGTACTTATGATGACGGTCAAGTGATCACGAAGGAACGCCTCTATGATTTGCGGGCGATCCCGACATTCTATTTGTTGGATCGAGAGAAACGAGTTTTGTTGAAGGATGCTCCCTTCCGGGTAATCGAGGCCTATTTGGGGGAGAGGTTGTAAAGTTCGTAAGGTTTATAAAGTTTATAAAGTTTATAAAGTGTCGGGTGTCCTTCGGACAAGTTTAATGGCAGCTTAAGCTGCCATAGACAAAGCGCCTGCAGGGTCCATAGACCTTATAGACTTTATGAACTTTATAAACCTTATAAACTTTTTATTCCTTCAGCGCCGCAATCACTTCCGGCATCATGGTCCAGATCGTGTTTTCCGTTTGAGCGGTATAGAAATTGCCGTCGATCTCGGATTTCTCGTCGGTGGCTTTTGCATGTTGGATAGCCGGTTTGGCGAGGGGGTGAACGGCTACTTTCTTTCCGGTGGCGATGCCCACGGAGTCGAACATCATGGCGGCGGCGCAGTGGCCGATCATAATTTTACCCTTATCCCCGAAAGCTTTGATCACGGCCAACATATCTTGGTTGTAAGGCTTTCCGGCGTTTTCCCCGAATTTAGGTACAGCGTCACCACAGCCGAACACAAGAGCGTCGAACTCGTCCTCGTGTCCTTTCAAGTGAGCAATCACGTCATCTGCCACGAGGGCAATGCCGGAATTCGTCTTGATTTCTTTCGTTTCTGCGACTGCAAATACTTTATAGGAAATGCCATTTTCGAAAAATGTTTCCAGATACTGGAACAAACCGAACCCGTTTACCGGGTTAACTGCCAATACGGCTACTTTTTTTGCCATGGGTAAATTTTTTTAGTTAAACAATAGTTCTTTAAAGTAGGTTTATTACTTTTGTTTAGCAAATGTAAGCTATTTGATTTGCATAAACAAGAACGAACTTATAGATAAGATAGTTACACGGAGATAACTATTGTTGATACTAAACCATATATAGGGAAGAAAAAAATGGAAAATTTTTACACGAACGATAATTGTCCCATTCGTGATGTTTTGAGTCGCTTGGGTGACAAATGGTCAATGCTCGTCCTCGTGACGTTGAATGCGAACGGAACCATGCGATTCTGTGATGTTCATAAAGCGATTGCCGACATTTCCCAGCGTATGCTGACGGTCACCCTGCGGACGTTGGAGGCCGACGGGCTAATTTCGAGAAAGGTATATGCCGAGGTGCCGCCGCGGGTGGAATATCGGCTCACGGAGCTGGGTGAAAGCTTGATGCCGCGGGTGCAGATGCTGGTGGATTGGGCATTGGAACACATGAGTGAAATCATGAAACATCGGGAAGTGATGGCCAAATAATCAACTATGGAGTGTCAGCTCGGAGGAACGCATGTGGGATGATCTGGGATCATGTTCATGTGCGTTCTGTTTTTTGCAATTTAGTTGCACGAAATGAATCGTAATTTTACGGAAAATTAAAACAGTAGAATGATGAAAAAATATAGTGCAGAATTGATTTCCTTCGGGTTGTTGGTTTGCGGAATCGGTTTATCTTGGGGGAATGTCGCTTGGTTTCAGGCGGAAATCGTGCGATTTGTATGGTATTTGGTCGCTTTTATTCCGGTAGGGTTTCCCGTGTTGAAAGAGGCCGTGGAGTGCTTGCGGGAAAAGGAGTACTTTAACGAATTCATGTTGATGTCACTGGCAGCCATCGGGGCCTTTTATATCGGGGAGTACCCGGAAGGCGTGGCCGTGATGTTATTTTATTCCATCGGTGAGAAATTCCAAGATAGTGCGGTGAGCCGGGCCCGGTCGAATATCCGGGCTTTACTTGATGTACGTCCGGAGCAGGCGACGGTTATTCGTGATGGGCAAGAAAAGATCGAGAAACCGGAACAAGTTCGTGTCGGGGAGATCATCGAGATCAAGGTAGGGGAACGGGTACCCTTGGACGGGATCATGCTGGGTGATGTGGCGGCTTTTAACACGGCGGCTTTGACCGGGGAGAGCGTGCCTCGGAACATCCGCACGGGAGAGGATGTGCTGGCGGGAATGATCGTGACCGACCGGGTTGTGCGGGTGAAGGTGACGAAGCCCTATGATCAGAGTGCTCTGGCCCGGATTCTGGAAATGGTACAGAACGCCTCCGAGCGTAAAGCTCCTGCGGAACTTTTTATCCGGAAGTTTGCCCGGATCTACACGCCCGTGGTCACGGGGTTGGCCGTGTTGATCGTGCTGGTTCCTTGGATCGTGTCGTGGGTACAACCGGACTTCTCTTTCGTGCTGAATGATTGGTTGTACCGGGCGCTCGTGTTTCTGGTAATATCCTGCCCGTGCGCGCTGGTGGTCAGTATCCCGCTGGGGTATTTCGGGGGAATCGGGGCGGCATCCCGGCAGGGAATTCTCTTTAAAGGGGGAAACTACTTGGATGCAATCACGAAGATTAACACGGTTGTATTCGATAAGACCGGGACGTTGACGAAGGGAGTGTTCGAGGTGCAGCAAGTACACGTCCGGGAGGGTTTTACCGAAGAGGAGGTTGTGCGAACAATTGCCTCTGTCGAGAGCCGGAGCAATCACCCGATAGCCAAGGCGGTCGGGCAGTATGCTAAATCCCGGCAAATCTCCATCCGGCGTGACGTGGAGGTCTCCGAGCTGGCAGGCTACGGATTGAAGACACTCGTTGATGGGCAGGAGGTACTGGTGGGAAATACTCGTTTGTTGGAGAAGTACGGGATCTCGTTCCCGTCCGAGCTGACCGGGGTTCCCGAAACGCTTGTCGTGTGTGCGGTAAATGGCGAGTACGTCGGTCACTTGTTGCTGGCGGACACCGTGAAAGAAGATGCTAAAGAAGCCGTTGCAGCATTAAAAAAATTAAATATTGATAATATTCAGATATTATCGGGAGATAAACAAACAATTGTTTCTAAATTAGCAGGGTATTTGGGCGTGGACGAGGCCTACGGGGATTTGTTGCCCGAGGACAAAGTGGCGCACGTGGAGGCATTGAAGAGCGATCCGGGAAGGCGTGTTGCTTTCGTGGGTGACGGGATTAATGATGCCCCGGTGCTTGCCCTGAGCGACGTGGGAGTTGCCATGGGGGGCTTGGGAAGTGACGCTGCGATTGAGATTGCGGATGTGGTTCTCCAGACGGATCAGCCCGGTCGGTTGGCCATGGCGATCCGGATCGGGAAAGAGACCCGCCGGATCATCTGGCAGAACATCACGCTGGCTTTCGGGGTGAAACTGATCGTGTTGGTACTGGGTGCCGGGGGACTCGCCACCATGTGGGAGGCCGTGTTTGCCGATGTAGGGGTAGCCTTGTTGGCAATTTTGAACGCGATAAGAATACAGAAACGAGCAAGATAGAGTGTTATGGACGAGAAGGTATATTTGGAAAAACTGGAAAAGCGGGAGATCAAGCCGACGGCCATGCGGCTGTTGATTCTGAAGGCGATGACTCGTTTTACCCGGGCGTTTAGCCTACTGGATCTAGAGACGGAATTGGATACCGTGGATAAATCGACGATATTCCGGACGATTAATCTGTTTTTGGATCATCACTTGATTCACGTGATTGATGACGGTTCCGGTTCGTTGAAATATTCGGTATGCAGTAATGAATGTACCTGTTCTATCGATGATCTTCACGCTCATTTCTATTGCCGGAATTGCCACAAGACTTTTTGTTTAAGAAAAATTCACGTGCCCACGGTGGCCTTGCCCGGCGATTTTACGTTAGAAAGTATAAACTACGTGTTGAAGGGGTTATGTGCCGAGTGTTCTTCACGGGTAGAATCGTAATTAAAAACAAGAAGGATATGAAAACAAGTAAATTCAAAACCACCGCCAAATGTGGCGGATGCGTTGCCAAGATCGGTGAAACGCTGGATAAAGTAGTCGCTCGTGACCAATGGAATATCGATCTCTCCACTCCCGACCGGGTGTTGACGATTACTTCCGATTTGTCAGATGACCGGGTAATCGAGCTGGTGAAAGAGGCCGGGTTTAAGGCTGAGAAATTGGGATAAGACGTTGTAATTTTTGATTTATGGTTCAGTGATTTTAGATAAGGTAATGTAGAATCACTGAATCATTTGTTATAATCCGAAATAATTGCAAAGGGAAGGAGAATCCCTTTCGAGATACTCCTTCTTACGATTTATTCTCCCTTGTTTTTCGGTGTTTGGAGACATTGGGAATTAGATGCCTGATCTCCTCTCCGGCTCGTGGCAAACGTGTAGATTGCTAGCTGGTCAAGATCATATCTCTCCGGTAGAGAAACACTGGTCACCCCGTTTTCTTTCCGTTGGCGAAGTTCACGAATAATGCATGCTTCGATTTTAGTTTCATAAATCACGGCATAAATACGATCATTCTCTTCGTTTTTGGTTCCTTCTAGGAAGTTCTCCGTTTGCGTGAACGTGAGCATTCGAGATTCCTTATCGATGGCAACCGTCACGTCCGGCCCTTCCAGTTCCCCGTTTGCAACGAGCAGACGATCGAAATGAATCTCTGCGTGGAATTCTTCGGATGCTTTTTTGCTCTTACTTACTGGCGTGTCCGGATCGTTTTGAATGCCTTCGGCAACCCCGTTCTTTAAATTGATCCGGATAAAAAGGGTAGCCCCTTTCTCACGGATAATGTTGGGCGGAAATCCCAGCCGGATAGCTTTAATCATTTTTCGACTGAGATGTCCGATGCTTCCGAATGCGACGGCGTGGGGTTTACGCTCTGCATCGAGTTTTATCGTCCGGGCACTGACGGCTCTGGCAACGATGATACCGGACTTCGTGGGATGGGTCCAGAAAATTTCGTTTCCACGTCTCCCGCTTTTGCCGGTTGCTGCCGGCTCTAGTTCTTTACTCATGATTTTTGGTTTTAAGGTTATTAATCAAGGGAGATTTCTCGAACACTCATCGAGAGTCGCTCCCTGTGTTAGTAAAATATAAGAGCGTGGGAAAATTCCCATACATTCTTCAGATTTGTGAATAATTAACAATTACAATTGGTTGAAATCTTGAATAAAACGTTGGTATTTATAAGTTTATGAATGTTTGATGTTGAATTTCTTAAAGTTGAACATGGTAACTTGTCGAAAAAGCAATCCGATCCTGTCTGGAAAAAAACAAATACAAATGGATAGGTTCTGAAATTTCCAGACCGGGATTAGGAATACTGAACGTTGCTTGGCAATCTTCCCGTTTGGCTACCACGTCGGGTAGTAACCTCGGTGAAAATGGATAGGAGCCGTAGAAATATCCTACCCGTAACCAGTCTGATGGCAGTGATAGTTTGCGGTTTTCCCGGTTTTCCCATGTCATCGTGATTTCCCATCCCTTCCGTGTTGCCCGGACATTGACGGGGCGAAACAACTGGCCGATACTGAATTTGAAAGCTGCGTAATTCGCCACGCCCCGTTCGTCACAAGCTTCCGAGTTTACCTTATGAAATTTAGACAGCCGTGTTTGTCCTGCTTCCCTGGGAGCCAGGTCCCAGATCGGGAGATCTTTGATTTGCTTAAAATAATAATGTTTGAGTGCGATAATATTTTTAAAAACCTTTCTGGCTTTTATTTGCTCCGGACTTGGTTGTAACGGGGTCCCGTCTTTTTTCTTGCCATTTCGTAAACGGGGGCGCTTGCTACGGCACTGGCATAATTTGCCTGCTTGGTAATAGAACGTGAGTCCGTTAGTATGCCATTTTTCTCTTTTGTTTTCAATTGCTGAAGTTTTCATGTTTTTGTTTTTAATTTCTGTAAATTAGTCTCAGTGATCTCCGGTTACTCTTTCCTTATACTCTCTTTGGTGACTCGTGGAGAAGTCCTTTCTATTATAATGTGAAATCTGCAAAAAATTCTCACACCGTATCGTTAACCTTTCGTTGACCTTTCGTTAACCTATCGTTGACCTACCCTTGAGACTACGGCACGATTATACTGTAAGATGCCTGTATCTACGCCATCGATTTACATGAATCGGGGTACTTGTGTGTGTATAGTAATTAAAACTTTCTAACGAGTAGATATTTTTGATTGATGGCAATTAAGGTGTTCGTGAATGTTAGATATGTTATTGTGGTTATTAAGCGCTACAGGATGATCTCTGATGAATTGAAAATGAAAGTAGCAATTTTCGGAAGGGAAGAAGGTTGTTTGTTGTATTTTATGTTAATTAATCGTAAAAATGTCGTTTGATATCCTATTTCGTGATAAAAGCTGAGCCGTTTTATATTTTAGATAAAAGGGACAATCTAAATGAATATCATGGAAGGTAATGAATTATTAAATTTTATTGATAGTAGGTATTTCCATTGGTTGGAATATGCTATCTACAAAAGTAAGCAATATCATATTGAAGATGAGGCCGAGGATATTTTATATAAAGTCATTTGTGAACTTTTAGAAAAGAAAAATGATTCCCGGTTGATTGATTTCATGCACGAAAAGAAAAAGAATGGAACGACGCTTGACTTTTATGTTCTTGGTGCCATAAAATATAAAGTGCTTCAATGGCAGACTTTTCACCAGCTGAAGTCTTCCCGTAAAAAGATTGGATTTGTGCTTTGCGAGTCTTTGCCCGTCGATTGCATGAGTTATGATCCGCAAGAAAAGTCTTTAAGTCAACAATTGCAGGATTTCCATGATTGGGTCATTGACCTTCTGAGTCGGTTGGATATACCTTCGAATTATCGGCAACTTTTCATATTTTATTACATGGAGTGCCGTCCAGTAAAGGATTGGGAGGGACCGGAATCTATAGCTACGCGTTATCGAATACTGGAGAGAGTGCTCGATCTCGTTCGGCAAGAATTAAAAAAAGCCATGAAAATGTGAGAATATTTTGGTAATCCGGCATTTTAATGGAAAGCGAACCGGTGAATTATTCACTGACAGGGGATAGATAATCGGAACGATTTTTAGTAAACATTTTTAATAACCATTAATTTTAAAAATTATGTCAGAAAGAAGTATTGCAATTGGAGTTGCTTCCATCGGTTACGGGGAAGCGGTTAACGGGGTGGTACCGGCATCATACACCCGGTTGCGAGATATTTACAAAGGTTCCGTGGCGTTTAATTTTGCCGATGCGAATCAAGTGAAGATCGAGGTGGAAGGGCGAGAAGATCCCCTAGCGATCATCAACCGCAAGGGGGATGCCGATAGTATCGAGTTTTCTATTCCTTCACCGACTACTGACGAGCTGGTCACTTTTTGTGGCGGGACAAAAAACGGTGATAAATGGGAGGCTCCCAACAGTGTCGAGACGATCAATAAAGCATTCTGTATCGCCACCCAGCCTTACGAGGGGAAATACGTGGAGTACACCATTGTCAACGGGGCTGTTTCGGCCAAGATCAGTCAGGCACCGGGCAGCGAACAAACCGATCTGTTGTTGGTGAAAGTGACCCGTCAATCGGCCATTGCCGCTGATGGAAGCTTGAAACCGTCCTTTATCCGTGAGGTGAAGACCGTGACCCCACAAGCCTAAACCGGTAAAAGGGATGCCAAAAGTAGCGATACCGGGGCATCCCTTTTTAATTCACGATTCGTGATTTTAGATTAGGAGATTCCGGCCGCGCAAGGCCAACGCTTTTTTAATCTAAAATCTTGAATTTAAAATTTAAGATCTAAAATTAGTACATGGGCATAAAACAGATTATCGCGTTAGAGAGCGACACCGTTAGTGAGAGTACAATTCGTATTCCTTTCGAGTTCGCGTGTCTCGATTCCGTGCCGGAAGGAAAACGGGTGGACAAATATATCACGATTACGCCGCTTACCGTGCGTTCGTGGTTCCGGTTGAAACCTTTGTTGTTGGCTATTGATCCGGAGGATTTGGAGGTGATCGTGGGAAACGGGGATGGGACGTTTGATCCGAGGGTGCCGGAAGTTATGGGAAAATATGATGAGCTTATTCTTTCCGTCATTTGTATCGGGTTGCACAATAAGAAAAGCGATCCTCCTGCATGGTTCCGGGAAGTGCTGAAGGATAATTGCACGTGGGAGGACACCCGTATCTTGTTGAATGCCGTTCTGTTTCGGGTCGGCTACAACCCTTTTTACAAATCTATCATGACGCTAAAGAACATGAGCCCGTTGAACGAGGCGGAGATCATAGCCGCCCGAAAAAATCTAAAAAGCTGGATAATCCAGTAAGTAGTTTCATGTTTCTCGTGAACGTGAGGGAAGCTTTCGGTTACACGCACGAGCAGACATTAAACAGTAGTTATGCCTTGATCATGGGTATGTTACAGGAATATACTTATATGTGTAACGAGCGTAACCGGATTCTATACGGGGACGAAGATGAAGATGAGGGATACGAGTGGGTGGAACTTGTGGATTTCACTACCGGGGAACCTCGACGTTACAGGAAATATATGGATGCGAAAAGCCGGATATAACTATTTAAATGTACAGAATATAAAGATTTGTTGCGAAGTTACACAACTTTTTTTTTACAGCCGAATGAAATTTTATTATCATCATTCGGTTGTATTATTTCTTCAATTTGCCGTTGAGACGTTCTTGCTCATAGTTTGTAATCTTTATTGAGAGCAGTTCTTTAATACGACTTCTAATCTTGGATTCATTCCTGCATTATGTTCACGTTTCCTTCTTAGAATGCCTGCACATCCAGCTTGGGAAATATAAAGTTTTTCATCTGGGTTAGTATCTACAATGTCAAGCATATTGGTTAGAACAAAATCATAGCACGAAGTAGATGCATTTAGATATTGTCCTCCAACATATGTGAATTCGTCAAGCAAGTATAGAGTGTAATTTTCATTTATAATACTTGGAGTTGGTAATTCAATATGAGCTATATGGTTATTATCATTTACCTCTGCCAGTAATCTGTTCATTATCCATCTGATTACAGGTACAGCCCAAGAATTTCCTGTTGCTTGATATCTATTGGTTAAACGAGGGCTAGCAATGGCTGTATAATCATCAGGAAAACCCATAAGTCTTTCACACTCAATAGGAGTAAGGCGTCTTAGTCGACCATTTTGAGAAATAAACAAAGAGCCATTGAAGGCAGCCGCATTGCCATTCCATTTTGTACCGTATGCTGCATATAAGCAGTCAGAGTAACATCTGAAAACTTCAATGTCATGACCATTTATTTCTCTACGAAGTTCACGAATTACATCCTGATTTATCTCTGGTTCTTGTTCGCCAAATAAATTCATTACTACTTGTTGGCGAGGTTCTCGCAATTTGTAAGGGTCTTGAAATTGATGTCCTATTTCGAATAGGACATTTTCGGGATGAAAGTCAAGACCGCCACCTAATACATAAACCCTTTTACGTTGTTGTGGTACGCCAAAATACTTGGCATCAAGAACTCTCCAAGCTATATTTCTAATAGGACCATGAAGAATGCCTGATGATTTAAATTTTGACACTTTTACAGGCTCGTCAAGGCCTGCCAATCCGGCTAAAAAGCATCCAAATGCGTTGGTTTTATCCGTTAATGCACCTTCCACGTTTTCCCAGAAAAAGACGGCACGTCCTTCTCCACATTCCTCTCGTTTTTCATCTATAGCATCAATTATATCAATGTATTTAAGAGTAAGTTGACCTCTTTCGTCATTGACCCCATTCCGCCATCCAGCAAGAGAAAAGGCTTGACAAGGGGTTCCGCCTACCAATAAGTCCGGAGTCGGGATTTGGGCATTTTGAATCATCTCGGGGATATTGGTCATATCTCCAAGATTTGGATGTTCCGGGTATTGTAGCTCTAAAAATCTCTTCGGGTATTCTGCTATTTCAGATAGCCACAAGGGATTTACTCCTAAAGGTGTAAGAGTAAAACTTGCAGCTTCAATACCAGAACAAACACTTCCAAAATTATGTATGGGCATACTTACACTTTCTTATTAATCATTCTACGCCATAATTCAATATCATACCAAGGACAACCTTTACAACCTTTTTCAGCAGCTTTACCTACAGTCGGTATTTGGGGATCCCATCGTTCTGTTCCTTCATAAAAATAATTAATACCATATATGGTACCTCTTATACCTTTCTGGAAACAATTTCTACAGACCTCACGTTTTTGTTGATTTCTTTGATTGTCCAAGAGTTGGAATTTTTCTATTATTTGCGCATCTGTCATTTCCATAGAATTTTCAGCTTTGGTTTCTTTGTCCCATCTTACTTCTGAAAATTTATGGTCTGGTATTAAGGATTTTGCTGATGTTTCTCTTGCTTCAAAAGCATTTCTTTGTTTTAATAGACGGATGACTCTTGCCTTAAATTGTTTGGTAAAGGTTTCATACCCCATTTCTTTATATTTAGGGAAAGGCAACAACGTACTTGTTGTTTTTTCTCTACCATACTGTACGATAGCTATGGTGTAACCACTATCCTTCAAAGATTGCAATCTCCTTTGCAGATTAGGGTTTGGAGGCAACTCTGTTTTATTATTACATTCCTTCAAGCTAAAAAGAGGAAGCAACACGTACGGGGTAACTATCTCACTCGCTTTTTTCCCACGTGCTTCTTTGTCTGCATTTTGCTTTTTTTTAGCCTCTATGTCTGCAAGACACTCTTTTTTTTCTTCTTTTACCCAAGAATCCATCCAATCCTTTGTAAAGTATTTTTTGACAGACTTCAAATAATCTGCAATATCCTTTTCGTTCTTTAACTCGAGTCCAGTCCTTCTATAAATATATGGCACAATTGTTGTCCAAGAAAAATCATCATCTTGAATAAATTGTGTACGAATATAGAATTCACTTGCTTTCGTGTTGTCTAAAAAACCGAATACGTTTATATTAGACCCTTCTAAATGATGCCGGATTTCCTCTAGGCTTAATTCTATATGATTGACGCTCATTATTTACTCTTTTTTGAAATTATGTCTAAAATATCACTTTTGTTGATTGGATATAAAATCCCATCATACTTTGCATAAATCTCAACTTCATCCTTTTCACGAAAAAGTTCAACCACATCCACGTTCAAATTCGTGGCGATTTTCTTTAGAGTGTCTAAAGTCGGTGAGATATTTCCATTGAGATAATTGCTCAAATTTGACTGGCTAATACCAGAACTTTGAGCGAACTCTTTTAGTGTAATTCCTCTTTGGGCAAGTATTTCCTTTAATCTCAAATCCATTTTTTAGTGAATTAGGATACAAAGTTAATAATTATATTGCTAGAAATACTAATTTTTAATTTGCAATATATTAAATGTAAGATAAAGTTTTGTTTGAATTGTTTTATTTAGTAATTTTGTGGCTGAAAATTATTAAATATAGTAAGTATGAAATTAAGTAATTCAATTCGTCAAGCACTATTGACATTATTAAACCAAAACATAATAGTGGCCTCGTGGGGGCTATCAAACATTTGTATCAAAGAGTCCTATATTTGTTTTTCTGTTGAAGGTTTTAAGTATAAAGGAAGTGTTGTTATATCTGAATTCAATGATGGATATAAGGTAATAATGAACAAGCATACTTTATTCTGTAAGCTTGATTCTCTTGTTATCAATCTTGATGAGTTTATAGAGAAGACAACAAATTACGAAAATCGAATAGATGCTTTGTTGGATATTTAGCTAAATCAAATTCAGGTTAGTGAAATAATACCCACAGAAACTGATGGCATTTGTCCAAGCGAGTTGAAAATCAATAAAATTTGAATCTTTATTTTTTAGAATGTACCATTAAAGGTTGATTATGACCATATTTCTGATTTATTATTTGCGAAATTTTGGATACTACCGTTCCGGATTAGAATTACTATTCTTGATGTTGCTTTATGACTTTTTCAAGTTCTTTCTTGATTTTCTTTTGCCTTTTCTCCTTGTATTTTTGTTGTTTCTCTGCATTGGCAAGATATATCCTGTATTTAAAATCATATTTTTTTAATTCACCATTCACTTCAATCGGGATGATTAAACGGATGTAATAATCTTCACCCGTTTTTTTTATGATTTCGGTATTAATAATGCTTGTAAGTTTATTATGAGCAAAACGTGTTTCATCAAATATAGATTCTGGTGCAATTTTTTCTTCGTAAGGAGGATAGTATTTTAGAGAAATATCTTTCGAGCTAACGAATAAGATACTTCCACTTATTTTATTAATCACGAATGAACAATTCCGCCAGTAAACAGTCATTTCATTTTTTGTTTTATTTTCAATGGAAATTCTCCAAATAGAATAATTACAAGGAATAATTTCGAACTTGATGTCTTTATCTTCATAATTAAAATCGCCAGCCTCTTCACGTTCAATATAGCAATCCCATACAATATGTTTATATACAGCTTTATTCTTTGCTAGTTGAGCTTCAGACTTCAAGGATGTAACCGAGAATAAAATTAGAAATATAAAAAATGATTTCATGTTATGCCCCTTTTGTTTTATTTATACAAAGGTAGTGAATATTTTAATTTGATATGTGTAATTATGAAATAATAAATTGATAATAATGCAAAATAGTAATATTGTCGATTTGTTGTAGTAACGCAGTTAAAAGATTTGCATTTCTCTTTGAAAATATGAGAAAAAATGGTGGATCTCATATTTTAATAGAAAAGAATAACGATAACAATGGAATAATATGGGAATTATAGACAAAGAAAGTGCCATGAACTTGGCGTTAGGAGTAACCACCACAAATTCTTCTGAAGAGGAAAGCGTTTCGCTTATGCCGTTAGGGGATATTGAAGACAGTAAAAAAGAGTTGGAACGTTTTCGGGGTATCTACCAAAAGTTTGCGGATGATTTGAAGGCGATTCATGATAAGGCGAACCGGGAGATTATGGAATTGCAAGCCGCTCAACTTCGAGCGTCAGCGGAGGGTGAAATTACAAGTATTCGAGAAGCAATGACTGTTGTCCGGAATGAAGAGACGGCCAGTATTGAGGCTTTACGGGATAAAATGTTGAAATTACCGCAGGAATGGGAGTTTATTTGGTTGATTATTGGTCGGTTGACAGTAGATAGTACGAATGACTTGATGACCGCTGTGACAAATGAGGTCGAAAAGTTGGTTTTGACGGGGAAGTTGACAACAAAAGCCAAAAAGGAGTTGTTGAAGTTGTTCGATACTAAAAAAGAAGAGGGACCTTTTGAAAAATTGAGAGATTCAATGTCACATTTATTTAAGAGTATGGGGAGTGGGGCTAAAATGACTAAAGAGGATTGGGAGGATTTGGGAGAATCCCTTGGTGAATGCTCCACCATTGCTACTCAAGCTTTATCCGGTATTAGTCAAATAGGGGGGGCTTTTGGGATGAGTAAGGAGGCGCAGGCAACTTTCGATCAGGTTAGCGGGATGGTTTCCGGGATGGGGAATATGGCGAAAGGGTTGGCGTCAGGTGACATTTCTAGTATCATTAGTGGGGGTGTGGGGATGATCACGAGTGCCACGAAATTGTTCGATTTCAAAACGAAGAAAGCGGATAAAGAGATCAAAAAGCATGCGGAGAACCTGAAGAAATTAAAGACGGAATATGATGGGTTGGCCCGGGCTGCAAGTCAAGCATTGGGTACGGAAGAGTACGAAACGAAGGTGGATCAGATTGCTAATTTGGAAAAGCAGAAAATTGAAGTCGAGGGGCAGTTAAGGGCGGAGGATAGTAAGAAGAGGAAGAAAAAAGATAAGGGGAAAATAGAGGAGTATAAAAAGGCGATCACTAGCTTGGAGAATCAGATCGCGGATTCGAAACAAAATATTATCGATGAATTGATGACGACTGATTTGAAGTCATTCGCTTCCCAGTTGGGTTCAACTCTGGTGGATGCCTTCTCGCAGGGAACCGAAGGTATTGACGCTATCATGCAGGGCAAGGTTGATACCTTGATTAAGAATATGCTTGCAAAACAATTGTCGATGAAGTTGATTCAGAAATCGTTACAACCTGTGTTCGATGCAGCGGAGAGGTTTACAGCCGAGGAATCGGAGGAAGGAGTTAATTTCAGTACTGGGGAGATCCGGCAAATCAAGGGATTTTTAGAGTCGAGTATGTCCTCGATCAGTGCCCAGAGCAAAGAGTGGGTACAGATGATGACCGATATGGGACTGGTGGTGAACAAGGATATGTCGAGTCGGGTGCAGGAGGTGACCGGGCAATTACAGGCGGCTATGACAGAAGGTACGGCGAGTCAGCTTGTGGGACTTTGGAACATGACGACCTCGGACGTGCGGGCCATCCGGGATTGGTTGTTGACGGGGACAGTGACCGTGCCGGAATCTCCTTTTAACATGACGCAAATGATCGAGTTACAGAATGAGATTGCGGTGAATACCCGGGTGACTGCCCAAAGCACGACAGCCACGATGCACGAACTTGGACGGGTGAACCAGCACTTGGAATCAATCGACCGGAACACGAGGGGGTACGCGGGGAGGGGGAGATGAAAGATAAAAACTAAAAGATAAAGACTAAAAGATGAAAGATAAAGGAAATTTAGAATGAAAAAGATTCCGTGATTGCCGATTCGATGATTGGGTGATTAAAATCACTTAATCGAAAATCATTAAATCACTTAATCGCTAGGATCTAAAATCATTCAATCTAAAATAAGTAAGTTTTGGAATTAAAATTAACCAACCCGATTGTGTTCTTTGATTTGGAGACAACGGGTATTAATATCGCGAAGGACAAGATCGTGGAGATTTCTGTTTTGAAAGTGATGCCGAACGGGAAAGAGGAACAGAAAACGATCCGGGTGAATCCGGGGATGCATATACCGGAGCAGGCGTCTGCAATTCACGGAATTTATGATGATGACGTGAAAGATTGTCCGACGTTTAAGGAGATTGCCAAGGATTTGGCACGTTATATCGAGGGGTGTGATTTGGGGGGATATAATTCGAATCGTTTTGATATTCCATTGCTGGCGGAGGAATTTTTGCGTGTAGATGTGGATTTCGATATGCGGAAACGGAAGTTCGTGGACGTGCAGACAATTTTCCACAAGATGGAGCAACGTACGTTAAGCGCGGCATATCGTTTTTATTGTAACAAGAATTTGGAAGATGCCCACACGGCGGCTGCCGATACGACGGCCACTTACGAGGTGCTGAAAGCTCAGTTGGATCGTTATAATGACACGCTGGAGAACGACATCGCTTTCCTAAGCAAGTTCTCAACACAGAATAACACGGCGGATTTTGCCGGATTTATCATTTACAATGAAGAAGGGGTAGAGGTATTTAATTTCGGGAAGAACAAAGGGGTTCCCGTGGTGAAAGTACTGAAAGAGCAACCCGGTTATTTCGCGTGGATGTTGAACGGGGAGTTCCCCTTATACACGAAAAAGATTTTGACCGAGATCCGTTTGCGGACGGCAGGGTTAGTGAAGTGACCCGGGAAAGAGTATTCCCAGATAATTAATTATATTCCTGTTTCTCAAGGACGAAGTTCGTGCATTCGTGCGTTGCTTGGTCTTTGGGAAACAGGAATTTGTATTTTCCTATTTCTCTCCCACTCCGGTTTGGTCTTCGTTGTATGTTGCGCTAAGAATACGAGGGGATTTATGCGGAGTTCACGTGTGTTTTCCATGTTGTTTGCTCGTAAGTGGCACGGAGAAAGCACGGAGAAAGCACGGAGGAACCTAGGCCAAACACTAGCGTAATAATATATTACGAGTAGTGTGGAATCGGTCGATACATGCAGCCCACTTGTTTCAATATGGTACGCTTTTACTTGTGGTGACGTTACAAGGTGTCGCGGTGACGGAAGTAGAAAAATATATTCTAAATGATAAAGTTTTCCTCGACGGTTCATGTCATGGAAAACTTTATCATTTTATTCCCGTATACGAGTCAGATTAAGTGATCAATAGATGGTTAGGGAGCGTATCAGGTCGAGGGGGAAGAACTCTAATTATAAAGTTATTTGTTTGAAATGTAAATATGGCATATTCATTGCTATTTAACCGAGCGATGGAATGATAATAATTTGTAATAAATAAGAAGGTTTGTTTTATGGGATTTAAATGGATGGTTTATGTTGCGGTGGCTCTTTTGTGGAGTGGTTGCAAAGGGAAAAAGGATAACACGTATCGGGATATTGTACGTCCTGTGAGAGTGGTAAATGTGGAATCATTAGGTGCTATTAACAAGTTGTACACCGGTGTCGTGGAGGCTGAGGAGTATAGTAATCTGGCGTTTAAATTGTCCGGACCGTTGATTGCTATGAACGTGGACGAGGGGCAGAAGGTGAAAAAGGGACAGGTGATCGCGGCGGTTGACCCGCTGGATTATCGTTTGCAGTTCGAGGCGAACAAGGCGGCTTATTTAACGGCTAAATCCCAGTTGGAACGGAACAGAAGGTTGCTTTCCATGCAGGCGATCTCGCAACAAGAGTACGAAATTGCGGAGGCTAATTATATAAAAGGTAAATCGGCTTACGAGACGTCAGCGAACACGCTGGAAGACACGAAACTGCGGGCCCCGTTTGACGGTTTTGTGGAGAAGAAGTTTGTGGAGAATTACCAGAAGGTGAACCCGGGCGAGTCGATTATCAAGTTGGTTAACCCGAACAAGCTGGCGGTTGGTTTTACGTTGCCGGAGACGAGCGTTGACTTAACTCGCACGCCCATGACGGTGACCGTGGAGTTTGATACCTACAAGGGGATTTGGTTCAAGGCGAAAGTGAAAGAATTTATTGATGCCTCGCCCGATGGAACGGGTATTCCGGTGAAATTGGTAATTGATGATTCCCGGTTTTCGAGGGATAAGCATAATATATATCCCGGTTTTTCCTGTAAAGTAAATTTGAAGATAGAAACTCCGGTGGAGGATAGTTATATCGTGCCGATGAGCGCGTTGTTCAAGAATTCGACCACGAACGAGACGTGTGTTTGGGTGTATGACCCGAAGACGGAGACGGTGACTAGCCGGACCGTGGAGATCGGGCAATTGTTCGGGAATGATAAGATCATGGTGCAGAAGGGACTCACGAATGAGGACACGATTGTCGTGGCAGGGGCGAATTACATAACGGAAGGTCAAAAGGTGAAGTTGCTTAAATAGTTTGATATGATGAATATAGCTAAATATTCGCTGGAAAACACGAAGGTCGTTTATTTCTTTTTGGCCATATTGTTAGTCGGGGGAGTTTTATCTTTCGATCTACTGGGGAAAAAGGAGGATTCGCCTTTTGTGATCAAGACAGCGGTCATTATAACGAGATACCCGGGGGCAACCCCGAGCGAGGTTGAGCAGTTAATCACGGAGCCGATCGAGCGGGAAATTCAATCCATGCGCCGGGTACACAAGATTAAATCGGATTCCTATTACGGGATGTCTAAAATACAAATCGAGTTGAGCCCGGCAACCCCGCCGGAGGAGATGCCCCAAATGTGGGACGAGTTACGGCGTAAGGTGCTGAACATTCAACCGTCACTGCCACAGGGAGCTTCGACGATTAGCGTGTCGGATGATTTCGGTGACGTGTTCGGGATATACTACGGGCTGACGGCCGGAGAGGGTTTTTCTTATCACGATTTGCGGGAGTGGGGACAAAAATTGAAGACTCAGCTTGTTTCCGTGGACGGGGTGCAGAAGGTGGCCTTGTACGGTGAACAGACGGAGGTGGTGAACGTGTTTATCTCCATGTCGAAGTTGGCGAATTCGGGGATTGATCTGAACTCTTTGATACAGACGATCAAGTCGCAAAATTCTCTGATTAACACGGGAGAGAAACGGGCAGGAAATTTGGAATTGAAGATATTGGCCGACGGGACGTACAAAACGCTAGATGATATTCGTAATCAATTGATCGTGACCCAGACGGGACAACAGGTTCGGCTGGGGGATATTACCACGATAGAAAAGGGGTACATGGACCCGCCAAACAGTTTGATGCGGGTGAATGGTAAAAGGGCTATCGGCATCGGTATCTCGACCGATCCGGAGCGTGACGTGGTGAAGACGGGGGATAAGGTGAAGGAGCGATTGAGCCAGTTGGAGGAGTTGATGCCCGTGGGAATCGAACTCGTGACCCTTTACCCGGAGAACGAGATTGCACGGGAGGCAAATAACGGCTTCTTGTTGAACTTGGTGGAGTCCGTGGTGATCGTGATCTTTATTATTTTGCTGGTGATGGGGACCCGTGCCGGGTTACTGATCGGTTCCTCGTTGATTTTCTCGATCGGTGGAACGATGCTGATCATGCAGTTTATGGGAGTCGGGTTGAACCGGACGTCGCTGGCAGCTTTTATTATAGCAATGGGTATGCTGGTGGATAATGCCATCGTGGTGACGGATAATGCCCAGATATTGATTAAGAAGGGTATGCGTCGGCGAGATGCTTTGATCAAGGGGGCTACGGTTCCGCAATGGGGATTGCTGGGGGCCACGCTGATTGCTATATTTTCTTTTTTACCCTTGTACTTGGCGCCTTCTTCGGTGGCAGAAATGGTGAAACCTTTGTTTATCGTGCTGGCAGTTTCGCTAGGATTGAGTTGGATTCTGGCGTTGACGCAGACGACCGTGTTCGGTAATTTTATACTGAAGGAGAATTCCGGAGATTCTAGTAAAGATCCTTACGATACGAAGTTCTACAACAGGTTTGTTTCCGTGTTACGGGGATTGATCAAGTATAAGGTGATCACGATTGTTTCGGTGGTCTGTTTGTTCTTGGTGTCCATGTATATCATGGGGATTATGCCGCAGAATTTCTTCCCGAGTATGGATAAACCTTATTTCCGGGCAGATTGTTTCCTGCCGGAAGGGTTCAGTATTCGGGAATCGGAGGATATGATGTCGGATATTGAGGCTTATTTGCTGGATCAGGATGAGGTGGTGAACGTGTCGGTAACAATCGGGGGATCACCATTACGATATTATCTGGCAAGTACATCTTTCGGGCCGAAAGCGAATTTCGGGAATCTGTTGATCGAGGTGGAGAAAAAGGAACAGTCTCCGATCGTGGAGGAGCGTTTGAATACTTACGTGCGGGAGAATTACCCGGATATGTTGATTCGTTCCTCTTTGTTCAAGTTGTCCCCGGCGGTGGAGGCCGCCATCGAGATCGGTTTTATCGGGGAGAATATCGACACGCTTGCCGCCTTGACGGAACGGGCGATGAATATCATGCGAGAATGTGATATGGTGACGGATATTAGAAGTAGTTGGGGAAATAAAGTTCCCGTTTGGGAACCGGCCTACTCGCAGGAACGAGGACAACGCCTAGGGATTACCCGCCAGTCGGTAGCTTACGCCTTAAAAATTGCCACGAACGGGTTGGCTATCGGGGATTTCCGAGAGAAGGATTTGTTTATGCCGATATTGCTGAAGGAGGACGGGTTTGATAGTAAGAATTTGGATAACATGAAGACGCTGCCCGTGTTTGCCACGTCGGGGTTCACGGTGCCTTTGGCACAAGTGGTGGATAGTTTTGCCTACGATTATCATTATAACGTGATCAAACGGTATAACCGGGACCGGGTGATGATGGCGCAATGTGATCCCAAGCGGGGTGCGAATACGAAAGCGGCTTTCTCGGAAGTGTGGAACAAGGTGAAAAGTATGGATATGCCGGAAGGTTACCGGATGAAAATATTCGGGGAGGATGAGAGTCAGGTGGAGTCCAACGAGGCTTTGGCTGCCAATATGCCGTTGACGTTTATCTTGATGTTTATCGTGTTGCTATTGCTTTTTAGAACCTACCGGAAACCGACCATTATATTGCTGATGGTGCCGTTGATTTTTATCGGGGTGGTCTTCGGCTTGCTGGTGATGGGGAAAATGTTCGATTTTTTCGCTTTATTAGGTGTGTTGGGATTGGTGGGGATGAATATCAAGAACGCGATCGTGCTGGTGGACCAAATCGGTATCGAACAGGAGAACGGGTTGGCCCCGCTGGATGCTGTGTTGCAGGCCACGAAGTCAAGAATCGTTCCGGTGGCAATGGCTTCGGGTACGACGATATTGGGTATGCTGCCCTTGTTATTTGACGCTATGTTTGGCGGGATGGCAGCTTGCATCATGGGCGGCTTGCTGGTAGCCAGTTTGTTGACTATCGTGGTGTTGCCCGTGACGTATTGTTTGATATTCAGAATAAAAGCGGAGTGATTTTAAATTTTAGATTTAATGATTTTAGATTTTAGATTGAACTCCTCCGGCCTTCGGCCACCTCCTCTATAAACAGAGGAGGAGCTGGTGACTCTTCCCGAAGACAGAGAGTATTTCAACTCTCCCTCTGTTTATAGAGGGAGTACCCCGAAGGGGGGAGGGAGTTTGAGAAATGACTTTTTAGACTGCCCCTTTATAAACTTATTGCGATGTGTGTGCGTGTATTTGTTCTTTTGCTTTGTTTGTTATCTCTACAGGGTGGAAGACTGTTTGCCGTGGTACGGGGAATTGATTCATTGACTCGGAATGAAAAATGTGCTATTGTAACAGGAGTTGTGTATGATGTACAAGGCGAGACGATAGCCGGGGTCAATATTATTGAAAAAGGAACGATGAACGGGGTAACTACCGATCGGGAAGGGAAATTCTCGCTTGAGGTAGATTTGCATGGAACGTTGATCGTCTCTTTTGTTGGTTATCGAACCCAGATCATCCCGATTGATGGGAGAACCGATTTAGTGATCACGTTGGAGCATGATTATATTCTTTTGGATGACGTGATCGTGACGGCATTGGGATTGCAAAAGAAAGAATCGGCCTTGTCTTACGCTACTGTTCAGGTGAACAAGAATGAGTTAGTCCGGGTGAAAGATCCGAACATGATCGTGGCGTTGATGGGAAAAGTGGCCGGAATGCAAGTGAACCGGAGTTCTTCGGGAATGGGTGGCTCCGTGAAAGTCGTGATGCGGGGAAGTCGATCCGTGGCTGGGAATAATCAACCGTTGTACGTGATTGACGGGGTACCGATGTTAAACGAAAGCAGCGAACAACCTTATACGGCTATCGGGGGAACGGCTGATGCGGGAAATCGGGATGCCGGAGATGGAATTTCTAATTTGAACCCGGAGGATATAGAGAGTATCAGTATCTTGAAAGGAGCCCCGGCTGCGGCCCTTTACGGGACACAGGCTGCCAACGGGGTTATTTTGATTACCACGAAGAAAGGATCGGCCGGGAAACAAGAGGTTTCTTTCACTTCCAGCGTGGTTTTTGATAAGGCGATGATGTTACCGAAGTTGCAGAATCATTACGGGATGAGCGATGAAATCGAGAGTTGGGGAGAGCGAGAGAATATAACCACGGGTAACCCGATACCCTCTTTTTTTCGGACGGGAGTAACAGCGATTCATTCTTTGTCCTTCATGACTGGGAATGAGCGAGTGCAAACTTATTTCTCGTATGCTAATACCACGGGTAAAGGGATTTTGGAGAATCATAAGTTGTCGAAACACAATATTAATTTGCGGGAAACGGCGACATTTTACGAGGGACGTTTGAAAATAGACGGGAATGTGAATCTATTGAGTCAGCACGTGAAAAATCGTCCTGTTCCGGGAGGATTCTACATGAACCCGTTAGTGGGTCTGTATCGTTTTCCCCGGGGAATGGATATAACCGAATATAAAGAACATTTTGAAGTATGGAATGAGGAACGGCATTTGAACGTGCAGAATTGGCATGCCCCGACAGAGGATTTTGAGCAGAATCCATATTGGATACAGGAGCGAATCACGAGCCGGGATCAACGGATACGGGCTATTGCTTCCCTCGCGTTGAACTTGAAAATTACAAATTGTTTTTCAGTTCAGGCCCGTGGAAACGTGGATTACGTGAACGATAAATTCCGTCAAAAATATTATGCCTCGACGGCTCCCGCGCTGGCAGGAGATAACGGGCGTTATATAGATTCCGGGAACGAGCAGGTGCAAACGTACGGGGATGTGATTGGAACTTATAAAGGAAAGTTTAATGACTTTTCGCTGGATGTATCTTTAGGGGCCAGTATTAACCGGAAAAAAGTCAATGAACTTCGATACGATTCGAAGACCGCCTCTTTGAAGTTTGCTAACGTGTTTAATATCGCGAACATAAACATGAATACATCCGCCTATATTTCAGAGCAGATTGATGCCGTCCGGGAGATGCAGTCATTGTTTGTCACGGCACAAATAGGGTTTCGAGATTATCTATTTCTGGATGTTTCAGCCCGAAATGACTGGAGTTCTACTTTAGCATACACGACCAAGGAGTCGAGAGGCTTTTTCTATCCGTCCGTTGGTCTTTCCTGGTTGGTGAACCGGGTGCTGAAATTACCCGAACAGGTGACGAGTGGTAAGGTGCGGGCCACGTGGAGTAAGGTGGGAAATGACATTCCCTTGTATATCACGAATCCCGTGGCTCACGTTCTGGCCGGTGGGGGAATACAGGCATCGGATGCGGCTCCTTTTGAAGAGATGAAACCGGAGATGAGCTTGTCAATGGAGGTCGGAACGGAATGGAAATTCTTTGGTTCTCGCCTGCACGTTGACTTTACCTATTATCAGACACATACCAAGAATCAGTTTTTCAAATTACCGGCAAAAGATGGTGACGAGTATGCCTATCGTTACGTGAATGCTGGAAATATTCAGAATACAGGTGTCGAGCTGATGATCGAGGGTACTCCGGTTGAAATTAAACATTTCAGTTGGAAGACAGGAATAAATTACGCTTTCAACAAGAATAAAGTGGTTCGTTTGCACGCCGAGTTACCCGTGTTTCAATACGGGCCTTATGGTTTTTCATCCAGTTACGCGATGAAATTGAAGAAAGGCGGGTCTTTCGGGGATATATACGGTAAAGCGTTCAAGCGGGATGCTGACGGGAAAATTCTTTACGAGACGGATGGGGAACATCAAGGATTGCCGATGATTGAAGGAGATGGGAACACGGTGAAAGTGGGAAATGCCAATCCGGACTTCACGTTGGGATGGACGAACACTTTCTCTTGGAAGGGATTGGTGTTGAGTTTGTTGGTAGATGGCCGGTACGGGGGTAAAGTGTTGTCGCAGACGCAGGCCGACATGGATATGTACGGGGTGACAAAAGTTACCGGGGATGCACGGGACAAGGGGTTCGTGATGCTGGAAGGTGAGAAGATTACTAACGTGAAAGGATTCTACAAGTCTATCGTCGGGGGACGTGCCGGGGTGACGGAATATTATATGTATGATGCCACTAATTTCCGTTTGCGGGAGTTGGCTTTGGGGTATACCTTCCCGAAGCGCTGGATGGAGGCGACAAAGTTTTTCCGGGATGTTCAACTGGCTTTTACTGCCCGAAATTTGTTTTTTATATACAAGAAAGCGCCTTTTGACCCGGATCTGATTCTTTCCACGGGGAATGATAATCAGGCGATAGAAGTGTACGGGATGCCCACCACGAGAAGTATGGGATTCAGTTTACGTGTCATGTTTTAATTGGAAGAAAGAATGAGAGGTTTAATCTACATGATAATGGGGTTGATGTTCGTCTCTTGCACGGGACGTTTCAAGGACTTGAACACGGATAAGACGGGGATCACGGATGAGGATATGCAAGTCGATCTGAATCATCTGGGCATACCGTTAAACGTGATTCAGCAAGGGATTTATTTTAACTATGATTACGGGAAGGGGAAGAATTGGCCTTATCAGTTGATGCAGAATCTGAGTGCCGATATGTTTAGCGGGTACATGCACGATTACAAACCTCTAAACGGTGGAAGTCATAACTCCGATTATAACCTGCAAGACGGGTGGAACGGGACGTTGTGGGAGAATACCTACGCTTACATCATGCCCCAGATTAAACGACTGGAGGATTCTACCCGGTTAAAATACCCTGCCGTCTATGCTGTCACTGAAATATTGAAAGTGGAAGTGATGCATCGGGTTTCTGATTATTATGGTCCTGTCATTTACACGAGTTTCGGAAATAAAAAAATGATTTACCTGCCGGATTCGCAACAGGATGTTTATTATCGTTTTCTGGATGATTTGAAAACGGCGGTGGAAATACTGGAAAATTACGTGAATTTAGCTGGCTACACACCTGAATTTTCCCGTTTCGACTTGTTGTTGGATGGCAAGGTCGAATCGTGGATTCGGTTTGCCAACTCGTTGCGTTTGCGTCTGGCAATCCGGATGGCAATGGCCGATCCGGATAGAGCCCGGCAAGAGTTCGTGGACGCTTTCGCTGATCCCCACGGGATTTTTGAAGAACCCGCGCAACAGGTGGCCGTGACGACAGACGATGAATATAGTAACCCGTTGGGCGAGATTAACCGGGTGTGGGGTGAGGTGTATATGAACGCATCCATGGAATCTATTTTGAATGGTTTTGATGATCCCCGGCGGGAGGCTTTTTTCGAACCTTGTCCCGATGATGTTCTTTTGCAGGATCGGGATGGACGGGATTCGGTTCGAATCCCCTTGAAAGGGCAGTACCGGGGAATCCGTCAAGGAACCATGTTTGCTCACACGCTTTATTCCGCTTTGTCGAAAATATACGTGAATGTCCAGACGAAACCAATTTTGATGACGGCTGCTGAGGTTTGGTTTTTGCGGGCGGAAGCCGCTTTGCGGGGATGGACGACAGAGGACCCCGGAATTTGTTACGAACAGGGCATCCGGTGTTCATTCTCCCAGTGGCAGGTACCCGGTGTGGAAACTTACTTGCAGAGTGATTGTCGGGCGGCTGATTTCGAGGATGCCTTTACCCCCGGGAATAATATCAAGGCTCGTTGTCTGGTTACTCCCCGTTGGGATGATGCCGCCTCTGACGAGATGAAACTGGAACGGATTATCACGCAAAAATGGCTGGCTGTTTTCCCGGAGGGTTGCGAGGCATGGGCAGAACAACGAAGGACAGGTTATCCGAGATTATTCCCCGTGCGGTATAATAATAGTCGTAACGGGTGTGTTGACACGGAAAAGATGATTCGTCGTCTGAGTTATCCCTCTTCTATCTTTGATAGCGATAACGGGCAATACGAGATGTTGGTCGATGCCTTGGGAGGCCCGGATCATGCCGGAACTCCTTTGTGGTGGGATACAGGACGGAATTTTTAGCCACCTTGTTTATTACGGCAAGAGAAAAAGATATAAAATTTTAAGCCATAAAATCGAAACTTTATCGAGTTCCTTTCGTTTCTATAAGTGTTGAAAACGAAATAAAAACGAACTTTTAAATATTTATAGTTATGATGAAAGGAAATATCGGTTTAGATGCTGCAATGATTAAATCCAGCAAAACCATTTTGAATAACCTGTTGGCCGATCACTTTGTTTTACTCGCTAAAACTTGGAATTACCACTGGAATATGAAGGGCCCGAGTTTCAGGTCTTATCACACTTTTTTGGAAGATCTTTATAACGGTTTGATTGAAGATATAGATAGCATTGCCGAGCGTGTTCGTGATTTGGACGAACGTCCTATCGGTTCTTTGAAGGGATGTTTGGAACATAATCGTATCAAAGAACATGATGATGAAAAACCGCTTCCCGATGCGAAGGGTATGCTGGCAGCTTTGCTGGACGATAATGCCGAGGTGATTCGACAAATTCGTACCGATTTGGAAACCATGGAGAAAGAAGGATCAAAGGACTTCGGGACATCCAATTTCTTGGAGGATATGATCGAGAAGAAAGAAAAAGTAACTTGGATGATCCGAGCCCATTTGGAATAGGGATAGATTTTTTTGTTATTAGTGAATGGAAAAAACTTTCGTGCGGCAAGTAGAGATACTGTTGTTGCGAAAGTTTTTCTTGTTTTTGTTTACAAACCGTTTTGTTTAAGAACCTCTTGTAGTTCTTGGTTCGAAATATTTTCTCGTTCAGATTTGTCGTAAATGAAATGTAAGCCGATTTGTTTTTCTGTTTGGGAGAGGGCTATAATTACGGTTATAACTCTAGCACCTCCGCTTTTACCTTTTCCTTTGGATTTAATGGGCATTCGTACTTTGTGTATCCCATGTCCCAGATCTATTCCGGTTTCAGGATTTTCCAGAAGTTCTTTTGCTAATTCGGTAATGTCTTGTTTTAGTGACTTGTAGCGTTTGGCTAGTCTTTTTGCTTCCCTGTCAAAAAGGTGGTAGGTCTTGATATTATAATTCATCAAGCAGGTCTTTTAAAGGTCTACCTTCCAAAGTCCCTTCTTGGGCTTGCTTTATTTCTTTGCAGGCATCGTTAAAATCGGCTAATATCTCCGATTTCGTCCGGTAAGGGACTTTTTCTTCTGCCACGACATTTATTTTTTTTTCTTCTTGGAGAAGTACTCTTTTAATTTTTTCCAAGATTTCCATGTCGTTTACTTCCAGAATACGGCGAATCAATTCGTTTTTTTCAATTTCTAATGCCATTGTTGTCATTTCCACTTCTTCTTTAAACGTCTAATTTATGCAAAGATAGGGAAGATTGGTTGATTATCCAATTATTTGATGATGAGATTGTATAAAGAGCTATTCCATTGTTTTTACTATCTTCGTGACGAATAATTACACGAGATGGAAGATAGAGAGATTAGCGACATATTGATTCGTTGGTACGAGGAGAATAAACGGGACTTACCGTGGCGAAGGACTTCCGATCCTTACCTGATCTGGATTTCGGAAATCATACTTCAACAAACTAGGGTGGTACAAGGGTTGGAGTACTTTAACCGATTCACGGAGCGATTTCCCGACGTGGCGGCTCTTGCCCGGGCGGATGAGGACGAGGTGATGAAGTACTGGCAAGGGTTGGGATATTATAGCCGGGCTAGGAACCTGCACGCGGCAGCCCGGCAGATCATGAATGATTTCAGTGGTGTTTTTCCCCGTACACGTGAGGAAGTGCTTTCGTTGAAAGGAATTGGTGATTACACGGCAGCGGCTATTTGTTCTTTTGCCTACCGGTTACCCTATGCAACCGTGGACGGGAATGTATTCCGGGTATTGGCCCGGTTGTTTGATATAGATTTACCCATAGACGGGGGAGAAGGGAAGAAATACTTTACGGCATTGGCCCAATCCCTGTTGGATGAACGTCGTCCGGATTTGTTCAACCAAGCGATGATGGAATTCGGAGCGTTGCAATGTGTACCCAAATCACCGGATTGCGAACATTGTCGTCTAAATGGGACGTGTTTGGGATTAGCCGCCCGGCAAGTGGAGCGATTACCCGTGAAAAGTGGGAAGACCGTGGTGAAGCCCCGTTATTTTAATTATTTGTATATACATGGGCAAGGTATGACCCTTTTATTTAAGCGAACGGGGAATGATATTTGGCGTAATCTCTACGAGTTCCCGTTAATCGAAACGGAACGTGCGGTTACGTGGGAGGAATTATCCGGGATGGCTGTTTTTCAAGAGTTATTTGATGGTATCGAAAAGGTTGAAATTACCCGGGAGTACGTGGCGAAGAAACACGTTTTGTCCCATCGGGTGATATACCCTGTATTTTATGAAATCCGGGTCGATTCGTTTTCAGAGGGTATGGAAAAATATTTAAAAGTGCCTGATGACCGGGTGGGAGAATATGCCGTTTCCCGATTAATTCAGTCATATCTTGAAGTGCGGGATGGTTTGTTGTTTTAAGAAATAAAAGTTCATTGTTTGTCGATCGCTGTTGAAAAAAGTTTATTTTTGCATTCATGCGGAAAAGTGATCGAGATATACTGGATGTGTTCGTGAAGAACCGTAAGGAAGGAGTTCGGATGTTGTTTGATCGATATTATCGGCCTCTCGTGCTGTACGCGGGAAGTTTGATTGATGATGATACGATGGCAGAAGATCTCGTTCAGGAATTTTTCGTGCGTTTATGGGAAGATGATTATTTAAAGCATATCGAGGAAAAGGCTCTTAGTTCTTATCTTTTTTCTTCTGTTCGCAATAGTTGTTACACTTACACGCACAAGAAGGATGTGTTGCGTAGGCGGGTGGATTATACGGCTATTGACGTGGCCGCAGACACGGCTACGGTGTTGAACCAAGAGATTGTGGATCGGGTGACGGCTGTTATCGCTCGGATGCCGGAGCAAACGAGGAAAGTGGTGGATTGTGTTCTGATGCGGGATATGAAATATCAGGATGCGGCCGACGAGTTACAGGTGTCTCTAAACACGGTGAAAACGTTGTTACGTAACGGGATGCGTATCTTGCGGGAAGAATTAAAGGGAGACGAAGAATTGATACTGTTGCTTATCACGTCCAAGAGTTAGGGGGTGTAAACCCTTGTTATTCATAGATATATTGTGTTTGATTTGTTGTTGGTTTTTTATTGCTCGCTTAGATGGGAATATCTGATCTGTTTAATTTGTATAATGTCTGTGAAAATGGCAGCTATAAGTAGGCGATAAGGCGGCGATGATCGGGCGATGGCGCCTAACAGTCTGGTAACAGTCATTTAAAATTAGGGTGAATGGCAGGTATTTCCGTTTTTTAAGTTTATTTTCTCGAAAAAAAATGTAATTTCATTCACCCGTTTTGATTTTTATTTAGTCCTACTTGTAAAAATAAGAATAAGTATGGCTATTTCAGACTACATGGAAGACTTGATCTATCGAATTTTGGCGGGAGAAGCAAACGTGGAGGAACAAGAGGAGTTCGAGATATGGTTACGGGAAGATGATGAACATCGTGTCTTCTTTGAAAAAATAGAACGAGCTTGGTACACGGGAAAGTATGCGGCTCGATGGAAAAATGTGGAGATGAGTGCTGCATGGAAAGCCGTGGAGCATAAGCGAGAACTGGGGCAAAGACGTTATTTCCGTCGAATCGGGTGGAGCGTTGCTGCAGCCGTTGCTGTCTTAGTTGTTTTTACATGGGTGATGTTTCTTGGTGGGGAAAAGTCACCAGAAACAGTGATCGCGCAATCGGTGATAGGAAGGCCCGGGGAATCGAAAGCATTATTGGTGTTATCTTCTGGAACTAAAGTTGAATTGAACAGTCAAATTGGAGATACTATTCGGGAAGAAGGGCGGTCTATTCTGAATGAAAGAGATTATATTGATTATAGCCGACAGGATAATGATTCGCAAGTAAAAGAGGTTGTGTATAATGAATTGATCGTTCCGGCAGGAGGGGAGTATCGTTTGGTTTTATCTGATGGTTCGGTGGTTTACATGAATTCAGAATCTCGATTAAAATATCCGGTAAAATTTATAGAGGATAAGCGGGTTGTAAAATTGGAGGGAGAGGCTTATTTTGACGTAACCCATGATGAGCAACATCCTTTCATCGTGCATACAGAGCAATTGAACGTGAAGGTGTTGGGAACGGGATTTAACGTGATGGCTTACAAGGGAGATGCTCGTACGGAAGTAACTTTGGTGCATGGAAAAGTGGACGTGAAGAGCAAGAATATCAGTGAAATTTTAACCCCGAGTCGCCAGTTCGTGATGAATAATGATACAAGGGAATATGAAGTTCGTTCCGTGAACGTGAACACGTACGTGGATTGGAAAAATGGAATTTTAAATTTTGATGCTATGCCGTTGGAGGAGTTAGGAGAAAAAGTGTCACGTTGGTATGGGGTGAAATTCTTTTTCAGTAAAGAAAGTTTGAAATATTTGAAATTTTCTGGGGCTTTCAAGAAATATAATAATATAGATTATATTCTTGATTTGATAGAGGCGACCACGGACGTGTCATTTGAGCTTAAAGGAGACGTAGTTATTGTTAATGAAAAATAAATAGTAAAACCTGTTCCGAGGGAATAAAAATACCGGAAAGTGTTAGGCCCACGATCCGGTAATTTCTCCCGAAGGAGCGTTAAGTATCACTTAATTCACAAATGTATGAAAAAAAGTAATGTATTGTGGCTTATTTTGCAAAAAAATAAGTGGCAACAAATGTGGAGAATTATGAAATTGACATGGATTTTGTGTGTATGTTTTGTGTGTACATTATCAGCAAACGTGATGTCACAACAGAAATTGAGCATGAATTTAGGAGAGACGTCTATAAAGAGTGTCTTCGAAGAGATTCGTAAACAAACGAACAAGGTCATTATCTATAATGATGATCGTTTGACCTTGAATAAAAAAGTCATGGCAGATTTTAAAAACATGGAACTTGGACAGTTGTTAGATCAGGTTTTGGCAGGAAGTGGGGTGACGTATAAATTTGTGGATGACTATATTGTGTTAGTACCGGTAACAGAAAAAGCTCCGGATGATAAAAAGTCGGTTAGAATTAAGGGATGGGTGCACGATAAGAGTAAGCAACCGCTTCCGGGAGTAACCGTGAGAATGGTCGGAATCAGTTTAGGAACGGCCACTAATACGCAAGGGTGGTTTGCAATCGATTTACCCGTGACGAAGGGGGAATTGGAGTTTTCTTTCGTGGGATATAAAAAACAAAAAATTGCTTTTACAGAAAAAACAGATACGTTGCGGATCGTGATGGAAGAGGATTTCCAACAGGTGGAAGAGGTGGTTGTGACAGGTATTTTCAACAAACCGAAAGAGAGTTTTACGGGGGCTGTCGTGGCGGTAACCAAAGATGATATTAAGGCAAATTATTCTCGTAATATTCTTCAGACATTAGCTAATATTGATCCAAGTTTGCGAATTGTACAGAATAATGCAATGGGATCGGACCCGAATACATTACCGGAGATTCGTTTGCGCGGTGTTTCTACGATGTTAACTGCCGAAGAGTTGAAGTCGCAAGAAAGTGGACGTCCGGATTATAATCGTCCTTTATTTATCATGGATGGTTTTGAAGTTGATTTGGAACGTGTCATGGATATGAATGAGAATGAAATTGAAAATATCACGATTTTAAAAGATGCTAGTGCAACTTCGATGTATGGATCTAGAGGAGCGAATGGAGTGATCGTGATTACAACGAATCGTTATACAGCTGGAAATTTGAGGATTATGTACCAGGGACGTTTAAATATTCAAATTCCATCTCTTGGTACTTATGATAATTTGATGTCAGCCTCTGAGAAATTTGAATTAGAGAAAGAGTATGGTCTTTGGGAGAGCGATCTATATAAAGAATTGTATGATGAAATAGAATCGAATATCGCTAATGGGGTGAATTATAATTGGCTAAAGGTTCCGACTCGTACAGGGATTGGTCAAAATCATATATTACAAATTAGTGGAGGACAGGAATCATGGAGTTATTCTTTGGATTTGAATTATCAATCGACTCGTGGAGCCATGAAAGATTCTGAGCGTAATAATTTCAATGGTACAATGAGTTTGGGATACCGTAAGGATAAATGGAATATTTGGCAATCCTTGTCGATAGGGGTGAATAGTAATCAAGATTCTCCTTATGGACAATTTTCGAATTACGTGAATATGAACCGTTACTGGAAACCATATGATGAAGATGGGAAACCTGTTGAATATTATTATCATCCTAATGGAGGATTTAATAATCCTGTTGATAATCCGTTATATGATAAGAGTGTTGGCGTTTGGGCAAAAACAAAATATTATAGCACTCGTAGTAATACTCGAGTAAAGTATAATTTTACAGAGAGATTTTACACGGAGGTATCTTTTGGTATCTCTCGGAAAGAAACGAAAGGAGATTCCTATTATCCGCCAAGTCACAAGAATTTTAATACCGAGACAGAATTAGAGCAAAAGGGTTCTTTTACGAGAGGAGAACGTGAAAATATCGAGTGGCAAGTTCGTGGTACATTGTATTATACAAACACGTTTAAAGATAAGCATATGTTCTCGACGGGATTGAGTACGGAATTATCGGAATCAACAGAAGATTCTGCTAATTGGACGGCCCGTGGTTTTATGGCAGATAATATTGATCATCCGGGAATGTCTTTGGCCTACCCCGAAAACGGTCATGTTTTTGGTGATAAGAGTGTGACTCGTCGTGCGAGTTTTTCCTATATCGCGAACTACTATTATGATCAACGTTATTTCGTGGATGGATCTATTACTTATAATGGGGCATCTTCTTTTGGTAAAAATAGTCGATTTTCTCCTTATTACTCTGTTGGTGGCGGTTGGTTGATGAATAATGAATCTTTCATTCAGAACAATCTTCCATTTATCAATGAATTGCGTTTACGTTATTCCTTAGGTGTCGTGGGAAATTCATCTTTAGCTCCTCAAGATTATATGGAGGTTTTTAATCGTAACTCGCAAGATCTTTATTTGGGAGGAATTTGTTGGACATTGAATGGTTTTGCTAATCCGAATCTAAAGCAACAAAACACAATACAGCATAATGTTGGCGTTGATTTAGGTTTATTTAATGATCGGATATCTATTCAATTTAACTACTATAATTTTTTGACAAATAACACATTAACGGATATGAATTTACCCATATCTCACGGGTTTAATGCCGTGCGGGGTAATATCGGGAAAATTCGGAATGAAGGATTTGAATGGTACTTAAATTTCGTTTTGTTGAATAATGAGGCACGAGGGATTAGATGGAATTTGAATGCTAACATTACTCGTCATAGAAATACAATCGTGAAACTTTCCGAGGGATTTAAAGAAGCAATAAAATATCAATTCAGGGCGATAGGCACGGCTATGGATGCGATTAAATATCAGGAAGGTAAATCTATGGATGCTCTTTATGGATTGCGTTCAGTAGGTATTGACCCGACTTCCGGACAACGTGTTTTTCTGAAGGCAGATGGAGTGACAACAACATTGGAACAAAATGCTGATGATTTGGTTTATTTGGGTGATAGCCAGCCGAAAGTGAATAGCACGTTTAATACTTCTTTTACATGGAAGGGGTTGAGTGTAATTGTCGGGTTTGGCGTGAAATGGGGAGGAAAGCAAATAAATTATACCGAATTGAATAAGGGTGAAAATGTTAATTTGTCTTTTAATCTTGATCGCCGGCTTTTGAAATACGGTTGGAGGCATATCGGGGATCAGGCTCGTTACAAAAATCAATGGGAAACGACTTCCCGTGATAAGGCGACAACGGTTTGTAGTGATTTTGTTCATAAGGATAATGTATTTAGTTGTAATAACGTGAATATTCATTACTCGTTCCCGAAGGAGTGGTTGAAGAAAGTAATTGGGTTGGAAAGTTTAGCCATTTCGGCTGATTTGTCAGATATTTTCTATTTTTCAACCATTGAAAGAGAAAGAGGAACATCTTATCCTTTTTCGATAAATCCTAATTTTTCCATTTCTTGTACATTCTAAGTTTTCATGTTATGAAGAAAAAAATATATGTATTAGGTTTAAGTGTGCTACTGGCATGTAGTGCTTGTGAAGATTGGCTGACGATTCAACCCGAGACGACGCTTGCGGCAGAAACATTGTTTAAAACAGACGTGGGGATAACACAAGGTTTAAATGGAGCTTATTATAAGGCAATGTCAATCTATGCCCCTTCCAGTTATTTAGGCGGAGCTTCGTTTGTTGAGTATATGGCAAATACTTATTATTGTGATCCGCTAATGAAAGGTGATGATTACTATTTTTCAATTCATACTTATGAACAATCGGATAGTCAAAATAATGTGAATGAATGGTGTTTTACCGGACTCTACAACGTAATCGCCAATTTGAATTCAATGCTTGGCGAGATGGCTAAAAATGTAGAGAAGTTGACTCCGAATACATACAAGATTTGTCGAGGGGAGGCATACGCTTTGCGAGCATGTTGTCATTTGGATGTATTACGGCTTTACGGGCCGGTTCCTTCTGCGGCAGAAGCATCAAAAACATACGTACCTTACGTGCGGGTGAATGATGTAGAGGACTACACGTACCATACGTTCGCTCAATTTATGGATTATGTTCAAGCGGATTTAGACAGTGCGGAGATGTTTTTGCGGACGGTTGAGCCCGTGTTGACGCAGACATTTGAAGCCACAAATTCGACATCGAATACGTGGCCCTATAGAAAAAGTCGTTGTAATTACTATGCCGTGTTGGCATTACAAGCCCGGGCAGCCTTGTGGAGAGGGGATAAAGAGAAAGCTTTGCGTTATGCGAAATTAGTGAAAGAAGCCAAAAATGAAGATGGAACCCCCAAAGTTCGTTTGACTACTCCCGATGATGATGTGAGTGATTATACGGTGACGGATAAAACGCATTATTCCGAACATCTTTTTGGCATAAAAAATGAGTCTTATAATATAAATTCAACTGGAAATTCTTTCTCTAATAAAGTATGTTATAATAAAGAGGATTTTATAATAAATTTATACGGTGAAGACTATAAAAACGATTTGCGGTATAAGAACTGGTGGAATATTGGTGGAAGGTGGGAATGGATTGGAGATGATCCTGTTTGGGTTACAGATGGGAAGTATTATATAACTAAATACAATGACTTTAAACCCAGTAATACATCTGCGCCGCATAATTTCCCGATTATTCGTTTGCCGGAAATGTATTTCATTATAATGGAATGTGGAACATTAACAGAGGCTAATGTCGCTTATGAAGAATATTGTAATGCCCGGGGGATTACTTATAAGCCATTAACTGAAAATGATCGTCAAGAACGAGTGATATTAGAAAGCATTCGGGAATATGTTGCCGAAGGACAAAATTTTTTCACGTACAAACGTAATAATGTGAAAAATATGTATGGGGCTATCACTACTAGCTCTGAGGATCAATATATCATGCCGTTGCCTGAGGCTGAATATACAGATGTTAAATAATAAAGTGTAAGAGTATGAAAAGAGTATTGTTAATTATATTATGTACTGTGGGATTATGGTGTGCTTGTACTGAAGAAAAGCCTGGTTTTTACAGGGGGGGAGGCGGTTTGTGTTTCTATCCATCAAGGACAAACGATTCTTATCCATATTTTGGAGATGGGATAGATGGTCGGGATTCAATGACAATCGTGTCTTCCACGAAGTTGAGAGATACACTTTATTTCAGGTTAATGGTTTATGGACAAAAAAGTACGAAGGATCGTTATTTTTCTTTGAAACAAAGTGTTCTTTCACATTTGGATAGCGTGAGTTACGTTAATGATTCCACGGCTGTTGCCGTGGAAGGTGTTAATTTTGTTTCTTTTGATGACCCTGAAATGCAAAAATATTATGTCATTCATCCGGATTCTTCCAACGTGTATGTACCGATTATAATGACGTATGATCCGAATACTGCGGGAGAAAGGCAAAATTTTTGCTTGTATTTTGAGATCGTTCCGAATGATGAAATTTCAGTTTTTGATCCTCGTTTTTATCGTGCAGAGTTAAGAATGAGACAGACGGAGAATTAAGGAGATATTATATAAACAGGGGGTGAATTATAATCCTCCCCCCTGTTTATATGATTTTTTTTAATTTCAATGATAATCAGTTTTTTATGAGATATAGGGGTATAATATCTTGTAATAAAATTGTTATAATATATTATTAATCTTTTGTACATGAAAAAAATACTATTGTTTGTTTTAAGTGTTTTGTTAATGACCTCTTTGTCTGCCCAAACAAAGTTTCTAGAACTGGCTTTTACGAAAGCCTTGGAACAGGCGAAGGGAGAAAATAAGATGGTATTTGTTGACTGTTATACTTCTTGGTGTGGACCATGTAAAATGATGTCAGAGAAGATATTGCCTTTGAAGGAAGTGGGTGATTATATGAATGAAAAATTTGTGAGTGTGAAGTATGACATGGAGGTTGGAGAGGGAAAAGATCTTGCAATGAAGTACCATGTAACTTCTTATCCGACATTTTTAGTGTTAGATGGAGATGGGAGATTATTACATCGGGTGATAGGCGGTACGGCAACAGGAGAAGAATTTATACAGAAATTAAAGAGTGGATTGGATGAAAATTCGATTACGAATTTGGAGGTTCGTTATCGGAATGGAGAACGAGGGGTTGAGTTTATGGTGAAATATGTACAGGCATTGAAAAGTTCTGGTAATTTGGAACAAGCGAAAGCGATGATGTTTGATTTGCTGACCTCTGTTGGGGATCGGGAACGATGTTCAGTTGAATGTTGGCCTATTTATGATGATCCTGAATTGTCTCCAGCCGGATCGGGGAATATGATGTATTTTTTACGATTTGCCAATTTATTTCGTCAGAAGGTGGGGCGTGAAATGGTGGATGCAAAAATAGCTTCTGTGTTTGAAAGTCAATTGGAAGATATTTTACGAAGACGAAATAAAAATGTGACATTAGCTGACGTGGAAGGGACAGAACAAATGTTAAAAGCATATGATTTACAAGGGCAAGATTACTTGTTTGATTATGTGGATTTGATTAAAGCTATGTTGACAGGGAATACGGAGTTAGCTTTGCCACTATGTAAGAAAATATTTTCTTCTATGAGTGATGAGAAATTGAGTTTCTTGTATTTCCAACCAATACTTGCATTACAGGGAAAATGGAATAAACAACAGAAAAAAGAGTTGACTGTTTTGACTAAAGAATTGGCAAGCAAAGCTAAAAGCGAGGTGTTAAGAAGTAGTTTGGAAAATTTTGAAAGTTCGATGATTCCGAAGTTATAATTGTATTTATAAAATAGATGATAGTGTATAATATGTAAATGAAGAAGAGATATGAAAAAGTTTGTATTGTTGTATGTTTGTATGTTTTTAATGATACCTGTATTTGCCCAAACGAATTTTCAAGATCTGAGTTTGGTAAAAGCCTTGGAGTTGGCAAAGAGTGAGAAAAAGCTAGTGTTTATTGATTGTTATACTTCATGGTGTGGTCCATGTAAGATTATGGCAAAAGAGGTTTTACCCCAAAAAGAAGTGGGTGATTTTTTGAACGAACGTTTCGTGTGTGTGAAATATGATATGGAAGAGGGGGAAGGACCGGAGATTGCGAAAAGGTATAAGGTGGATGCTTATCCCACTTTCTTGTTGTTGAACGCGGACGGGGATTTAATTAATCCGATCGTGGGAATGACTCCGGCGGGAGGAGAGTTTATTTATAAAGTGAAATTAGCTTTGGGAGAGATCTCCACGGTGAAAATGGATTCCTTGTATGCGGCCGGGAATCGAATGACTCGTTTTGTACTTTCTTATTTGAAGGCGTTGGAGGCGACGAAACAGTATGATAAGGCAAAAGTGGTTACAGCTAATTTGGTGAAAGAGTTGGGTGCTAGTCAGACAGCTTACGTAACATATTGGTTCCTTTACGAGAATCCGGAAATTTCCCCCGTGGGGTCCGAAAATATCAACTACCTGTTGAGTCACGTGGATGATTTCCGTAAAGGTGTGGGTGTGGAGCCCGTGAATGCAAAATTGGCTTCGATGTTTGAGACTCAATTGGAGGATATGATTCGAGGAAAGAATAAAACAACGGATATAGCGGACGTGGTGGTTGTCGAGAAGCATTTAAAAGCTTGCAATTTACCGGGTAAGGATTATCTGTATGATTACGTTGCCTTGTTGAAAGGAATGTTTTCGTATGATGCTGATGTTGCATTTGCCGCTTTTATGAAGATTTACCCCACGATGAAAGAGAAGAAATTGAATTATTTATATTTCCGTCCAATCACTTTCCTGAAAGGGAAATGGAATGACCAACAGAAAAAGGAGTTGATTGATTTATCCTTGAAGTTGTCTCCCAAAATGGAAAATATCGTGTTACAGAATGGACTGAAGTATTTTGCAGACGAGATTAAAAAGTTCTGATTTATTCATGTAGCTTGTGATGTTTATGAACTTGACAACAGGTTTATAAACATCACGGGTTCGTAAAATTGAAATCAATTATGAATAAGTTGTTCATTATATTTTTATTATGCTTGCCTTTATTTGGTTGGGCCGGGAAAGATGGGGATATAAAGGTCTTGAAAAAGGGAGACGCTTGCCCGAAATTTATCTTCAAGGATATGGACGGGAAAGAGGTGTCGTTGGAACAGTTCAAGGGAAAGTACGTGGTGATTGACGTGTGGGCTTCATGGTGTCAGCCGTGTAAACAAGAGTTCCCGAATTTGAAAAAGTTGGAAGAAAAATACAAGGATAAAAATATTGTTTTCGTGAGCATTTCCAGTGATGCGCAGGAGAGACGTTGGCGTTTTGAACTTGGTTTTTTACATGAGAGGTTGGAATTACAATGGTGGATAGCGGGTGACGAGAATTTCATGCGTGCTTTTGAAGTTGCAGTTCTCCCGCGAATGATATTACTGGATAAGGAGGGACGAATTGCAGAATTAAAATTACCGAAACCTTCAGACCCGAAGTTTGAAAAGATCTTGAAAAAATTGAAATTATAGTAAGAGTTCACGAAATCTAATATTGAAAAAATATAAGTATGATTTTTAACTATATAAAATTAGTGACAATCGTTTGCTTGGTGGCGTGGGGATGTAAAACTGAACGGGAAGGGGTGGAGTTTACATTGACCGTGACAACGGAGACGAGGCCACAAAATAAATTATTTGTTTTTTACAGAGGTGCGAATGATTCTATTCGGGTTGATTCAGTCGCTTATGAAAGAGGGCATTTCGTGTTGAAAGGGAATGTTCCTTATGCCCAACGAGCTTTGCTGGTACTAACAGCCGGAAACAGTGGTATCCCGCAGATGCACGGGGAAGGTGGAACTCCTGTGTTTTTAGAAAAAGGAAATATATCCCTGTCGGCCGAGAAGGATTTACATGGAACAAAAGTGGCAGGAACCCCGTCGAATAATGATTTACAGGAGCTTAATGATAGCGTTAAGTTTTTTGATGACTGGTTGGTGGGATACCGGGAGAGATTTACAAAAATTTATAGTAGCCGGGATAAGGAAGCCTTGAATGCGTTATTTAATGAATATCGCAAATGGGAGGCCAAGCGCTTGGAGGCGGAAAAGAGATATGTTGAGAATCATCCGGGATCGTTAGTTTCATTGGACTGGTTGATGAGACATTACAATGTGGTCCGGGAGAAAACGAAAATCCTTCCGATGTTTGACAAGTTGAGCGCAAAGGTGAAAACTTCCGTTCTGGGACAGAAGTACAAAAAATTATTGGATGAAACGGTAGCTGTGGAAATGGGAAAGTTAGCACCGGATTTTACGGCTAAAAATATAAACGGGAAAGAGGTTTCCTTGAGTTCTTTCCGGGGACAGTACGTGTTACTGGATTTTTGGGCATCGTGGTGCGCTCCTTGTCGTCAGGAGAACGTGAACGTGTTGAAAGTATATAACCGTTTTAAGGATAATGGGTTCACGGTTGTGGGGTATTCTTTGGATAGTTCCGAGAAAGCGTGGCTAAGAGCTGTGGAAAAGGATGGGATGCCTTGGGAGCAGTTGTCCGGACTGAACGGGGTGAAAGTAGATGCTTCGAAACTATATGGAGTAACAGCGATTCCGAGTAATTTTTTGCTTGATCCGGAGGGAAAAATTGTGGGAATGGATTTGAGAGGAGAAGAATTGGAGAAGGTATTAGAGCAGATATTCGGGAAATGAAAGTGAGATCAATAAGTTGTATAGAAATATGAAGATTATGAAGTATTGGTGTAAGTTCTTGTGCATTGGTTTATATTTGGTGGTATTCGCTTCCGTGATATGTCAGGCTCAGCGAAAGGAGAAAGAAGTCGTGTATCGGGATTATACACACATGGAGGCGGATTTGCTGGATTCATTAAAACAGGATGACGTGAAAATGTTGTTCAAGGGAGTGCAAGCGTTGCGGCAGCAGGCTCAGCAAGTGAAAGAGAATTCACCCGTCTGCTTGGAACCTCGCCCGGCAGAGAAGAAAAAACTGAGATCACAAGATATGATCGAGAAGAGGAGAGGAAGCGTGTTGACGGTCAATAAATATCATCGTGCGATGAGGCATCCGGAAGGGGTGAAGGGCTGGGCAACTGCCGTCGTGTTGTCGGAGGATGGGATTTGTGTCTCGAATTACCACGTGTTTTGGGAATTTTTGGACCCGACGGCCAAGTTAAATCCACAAGATAGTATCATGTTTGTTGCCACGGAAGAGGGACGGGTATACCCGATCACCGAGATATTGAGTTTTAACAAGTCGGCAGACATGAGTTTTTTCAAGATCGATACCCGGGGAGACGTGCTTACCCCGATGCCGTTGGGAAATGATCTTCCGGCGGGGACAAGTGTACATTTGTTAAGTCACCCAGAAGGTTACCCGTATGCCTACACGAACGGGGTGGTTATGCGGACAATTACTTCTGATGCCAAAGATCCTTTTGCCCGTCGGATGGAACTCACGGTTGATTACGCCAAGGGGTCAAGTGGCGGTCCGATTATGGATGATTGTGGAAACATGGTATCCATGGTTTCCAGTATTTGTACGATATTTTATTCCAATCAGCCGCCTTATAACCAGCAAATGAATGTAAAACTGACGATTCCCGTGAGTTCATTTCGTAGACTGATTCAGAATAAAGACAAGTAATGTTTGGAGAGATAGCATTAACATATTGCTTATGAAAAAAATAGTTTTACTTTTCGTAATTATTGCCGGGTTATACGCTTTTCAGAAAGATTCGGAACCAGAGAAAAAGATCGTGCGGAACTTTATGACCTTGGTTCGTGATCTCCCGCATGAAAAGATATATTTACACACGGACAAAAGTGCTTATACCGTGGGAGAAAATATCTGGTTCCGGGCATACGGGGTACATGCTTTGTTGAATGTACCCGGAATCCCGAGTAAGTTCATATACGTGGATCTGGTGGATAAACGAGATTCGTTGGTGAATAGAGTAAAACTAGTTATTCGTGATTCCTGTTTTTACGGGCAATTACCGTTATCGAAAAGCCTGCAACAAGGAGAATATTGTTTGCGGGCTTACACGTATAATATGCAAAATCAGGATAAAGATTGGGTATTTAGGAAAAAAATACGGGTGATTAACCCGATGGATTCGAGGGTTTGGACGGAGGTGTCCTATAAGAAAGAAAAAGGAAATTACTATGCTGTAGTCCGGTTCTTGGATGGAAATAAAAAACCTTTTGCACAGATGCCGGTTACTTATGTTTTGAATCCGAAAGGGTATAGATTTACCGAGACAAGAATCGGTACGGATCGTAACGGGGAAGTGAGGATTAAGGTGGACACGTCGGATCGGATACTACGTTTGGGATTCTATGAAGGGAAACCGTTTTCTTTTGAACGTTATATCCGGATACCGGATTTGCGAGAAGGATTTGACGTGCAATTTTTCCCGGAAGGAGGTTCCTTGCTGGTCGGTAACCGACAACAAGTAGCCTTCAAGGCAATTGGTACTGATGGCTACCCTGTGGATGTAGAGGGTGAGATATTTCAAGATTCAATACCCTTGTTTTCGATAAAATCGGAACATGACGGGATGGGGAGTTTTTGGTTACCGGTGAACAGGGGGGTGAAATTCCAAGCACGGGTAACGACTGCAGATGGTCGGGAAAAATGGTTCGACCTGCCGGAAAGTCGTGTTGACGGTTGGGGGATAGCCGTAAGCCAGCAAGGGGAGAACATAGAATATCTAGTAATGAAGGGGGAAGGAGCGGAAATAAAAAATGATCTGTATGTGCTGGTACATAGTTGTGGGATGGTTTTCGATTTCCGGCAAGTGACGGGGTCGGTAAAGGGGAAAGTGGATCAAAATCTGTTACCGGAGGGAATATCGCAGGTCGTGTTAATGGATAAGGAGGGGAATGTGTATAGTCAGCGTCAATTTTTTATAAAAAAGAGGCGTTCAGGATTGATGATTTCATCGAACAAAAAACGTTACCGGGCCCGAGAGTTGGTTGAGTTGGAACTTGAGTTTGACAAGACTTTTGAGGGAGTTCCGGAGGGCAGTTTTTCTTTAACTGTGACTGATGATCAAAAAGTGAAACAAGATTCGTTAGAAGATAATATTTTATCTAATTTGCTTTTAACGTCTTATTTGAAAGGGTATATAAAAGATCCGGCTTATTATTTCAATGACACGGCGGCAATACTCGAACATCATTTAGATTTGGTTATGCAGACCCATGGTTGGACCCGTTTTGATCCGGGGAAAATAGCCCGAGGAGAGTTCCCGAAAGAAAAGTACGAGATCGAGGTCGGACAGGTCATCTCTGGGACAGTGAAGAATTTTTGGGGAAAGGATTCCAAGGGAGCGGGGATTACCTTGTTGTCAAATTATGGTGATTCTCGGTTGACAGAAACAGATGAACGGGGAAGATTTGTAATCGATGACCTCTTGTTTAAAGATAGCACGTTGTTTTTCGTGCAGGCTTTGAATGTTAAGGGACGACGGGGCGTGGAAGTCATGGTGGATCCGGAACGATTTCTAACATCGGAATATTTTTTGCCTAATGTTTTGAATGTAAAAGAAGAAGATGATAAATTCCTAGAGAAATTTTCACAGAATTACTATTACGAGAATGGTCAGAAGATATACGTGCTGGATGAGGTTAACGTGACTCGTCAAAAGGTCAATAAAAATAGTTCGTTTTATGATCATGTTGCCCGTTATCAGGTAGATTCTGCTCAATTGGCAGAATTGCCGGATGTGGACATTTTTCAGCTTGTTCAATTACAATTTCCGGGTGTTACGATCGGTGCGGATTCATTAGGGAATCCTTGCCCTTTTTACAGGGGAAAGCAGATGTATATTCTAGTGAATGATTTCGAGGAGGATATTAATATTGTTCGTATGTTTCCTAAGCGAGAGTTACTGGGAATGGCTTTGCTGGAACCCATACACGGGAAAATGTTTTTTGGTGACAGGGGAAGAGATGGGGTGTTGTTGATTACCCGAAATCCGAATTATATTCCTAAAAAGGAACAACGAGTTAATATTTTGCCGTTTAGGCTATTAGGTTATCAGACTCCGGAAGAGTTTTACGTGCCTCGCTATGATGTGGATTCGGTGCGTCGGGATAATCGTTATGATATACGGACAACGATCTACTGGAATCCGGTGGTGAAATTGACAAGAGGTGAGAAAGCGAAAGTTTCTTTTTACACGGCGGATCTTTACGGGACTTATTCCGTGATTTTGGAAGGAATTACCCGGGATGGGGTTGTGTGTCGGCAACGGGAAAAGCTGAGGCTGGAATGAATATAAGAATTTAGGTCAAAAGGGTCGAGATGTTTTTATGGTAGATGTAGTGATTTGCTAATGATGGAATAAATCTTTATTTTTGTAGCACTATGAGTGCTATTATTCAGACCAATAAAGACTTTGAAGTATTCTTTCGGGAGAATTTTCCATCCGTGTACGCTTTCATGAAACGCTACACGGGGGATGATGAATTAGCGGCAGATTTAGCACAAGAGACTTTTATCCGGGTTTATGAACGGCGGGATGAGATTGTTTCTGTTGATTACGGGAAAGCTTTTTTATACACGGTTGCACGTCATTTGTACTGGAATCATTGTAAGCATCAACGGGCGAAGGAAAATTATTTTGCGCAATTGGATGAGAGTAACGTGGACGATTACGATTTCTTGCAGGAGGTTACCCGGCAGGAGACCATGCGAATGTTATATGTTGCTATTGACCAGTTGCCACCACAGACTCGTAACGTGATCCTTTTGAATTTGGAAGGGAAAACGAACCCTGAGGTTGCGGAAGAATTAGGTATTTCCGTGAACACGGTGAAGTGTTTGAAAAAGTCGGCTTACGAGACATTAAGAGGGGCCCTATCCAAAAATTACTTTGTGATTTTGATGTTCCTGTTAGGGGAGTAAATGTTAAATCTTTTCTTTTTTGAATTTTTTTTCTAGTTTGACCTACCCACTTTTCATTTGAAGTAATCTCTATGATAAAATTACAAATGTAAAAGTATGGATTTACTAAAAAAACGTTTGGATATTGCCCGGCTTATTGCCGAAGAGTTGACCGGAACGATTGATGAAAAGGATCGGGTCGTGTTGGCCTGTTGGTTGGATGAGGACGAACGACACCGGGGGGAATATGCGGATATTTTAGAATCATTAAAGACGGGGAACGAGGCTTGGAAGGATCAGGAGCGGGGGAGGCAGTTAATGGAATCCCGATGGGGAGCGGTGAAATCTCACACGGTTCAGAAGACCGACCACTGGATTACGTGGAGTAAGTATGCAGCGGTTATCGTGTTGTTCGTGAGTATTGGGATTTTTTGGCTTGTAAATGAAGAAAAGCAGGAGGTGGAAAATGTCGCTGTTGTCAAAATTGAACATGGTAGCATGAAAGCGCAGCTTGTACTTGCTAATGGGGAAAAAGTGGATTTGAGGCCAGAAACAAGTTTGCAATTAGAAGAGGTGGGGGGAACCCGAATTTTGACATCGGATAATCGGATAAAGTATTCGGGGAAGGATTCTTTAGCCGGACAATCGGCAGAAGTAAAATATAATACGTTGATCGTGCCGCGAGGAGGTGAATTTTCGTTGGAATTGGCAGATGGAACTCGGGTGTGGTTGAATGCGGAGTCGAGGTTGCGTTATCCGGTGGCTTTCACGGGTAAGGAGAGAAAAGTTGAGATGGAGGGAGAGGTTTATTTTGAAGTGGCAAAGAATAAGGAAAAACCTTTTATTGTAACCGTGAATGGGGTTGATATTCGGGTTTTGGGAACAAGTTTTAATGTTTCGGCTTATCAAGAAGATGTGGTGACCACGTTGGTCGAAGGAAAGGTGCAGTTGAAAAAAGGTAATGAACAGGTTATTTTATCGCCTAACCAGCAAGCAATATGGTCTGATGACGAGTTTAGGGTGAAACAGGTAGATGCCCGTAATTTTGTATTGTGGAAAGAGAGAGTTTTTTATTTTGAAGATGTTGATTTGGAGACAATTTTGGATGATATGGCCCGCTGGTATAACGTGAATATTTTTTATATGAATCCAGCATTGAAAGAGATGAAATTCTCTGTCGAGATTAGACGTTATGGGGATATAAACGAGATCCTGAGAAGAATAGAACAAACTAAACGTGTAAAATTTGAAATAAAAGATAGAACTATAAACGTGTATGAATAAAGAAAGACAGACAGCACCCCCATGCTATCTGTCCGAATACATTCAATATTTAATTCAATGTAAAACTCAAGAACAAAGTTATGAAAAAAAAATGTAACTCTGGTGGTCTTATGAAAATAAGGCTGCGAAAAACATTGTTGGTTATGAAATTTGTGCTTTTTTTCTTGTTGTCTGTTTCGGTATCAGCAGCAAGTTATTCACAGAATGCAAGGTTTACTCTGGCATTGGAAAATGTCGCATTGACGGATGTTTTTTCAACCATCCGGAAAAGTAGTGAGTTCACGTTTATCTATAATATGGATGACGTGAGGAATATCCGGGTGAAATCGATCCGTGTGCATGAAGCTACGATAGAGGAAATTCTAAATGAAGTTCTTCGAAACACAGGTTTCGTGTATAAAATCGAGGATCATGTTGTTGTGATTCAACCTCAGGATATGAAAGAAGAAAAGAAGTCAGTTAGAATTAAAGGTTGGGTACATGATAAGGGTAAGCAACCACTTCCGGGAGTAACCGTGAGAATGGTCGGGATCAGTTTAGGAACTGCCACTAATGCTCAGGGGTGGTTTGCAATCGATTTACCCGAGACCAAAGGAGAACTGGAATTTTCTTTCGTGGGGTATAAAAAACAGAAAATCGCTTTTACGGAAAAAACAGATACGTTGCGGATTGTGATGGAAGAGGATTTTCAGCAGGTAGAAGAAGTTGTTGTTACAGGCATCTTCAACAAGCCGAAAGAGAGTTTCACGGGGGCGGTGACCGCTGTTACGAAAGAGGATTTGAAAATGCATTATTCACGTAATTTGTTACAGACATTAGCTAATATTGATCCAAGTTTACGTATTGTTCAGAATAATGAAATGGGGTCAGATCCGAATACCTTGCCCGAGATACGACTACGAGGATCTTCAACCATGTTGGATGTCGTAGATTTGAAGAACGGGACTGCTCGTCCTGAAGCGAATCAACCCTTATTTATTATGGATGGTTTTGAGGTCGATTTGGAACGTGTAAATGATTTGAATGAGAATGAAATAGAGAGTATAACTATTTTAAAGGATGCAAGTGCTACATCTGTTTATGGTTCTAGAGGGGCTAATGGTGTGATTGTTATCACGACTAATCGTTTTCAAGCGGGAGCACTGAGGGTATCGTATGAGGGACGTGTGAATATCGAAATACCTGATTTGAGTACTTATGATAATTTAATGAATGCAGGGGAAAAGTTTGAAGTAGAAAAGAAGTATGGAGTATGAGATGATATGGATAATTATGGGGCTCTTTATGATGAAGTTGCTAATGCTGTGGAACGAGGGGTAAATTATGACTGGTTGAAAATTCCAACCCGGACAGGAGTAGGACAGACACATATTCTGCGGCTGACGGGAGGATCAGAAGCTTGGAGTTTTGATTTAAACTTATCATATCAATCAACACTCGGGGCGATGAAAGAGTCTGAACGTAAAAACTTTAACGGTTCTATGGGTTTGGGATATCGTACAGAGAAATGGAATATTCGGCAATCCTTGTCTGTTGCGACGAATAAAAATCAAGATTCTCCTTACGGGATGTTCTCGAATTATGTGAGAATGAATCGTTATTGGGTGCCATATGATGAGAATGGTAAAATAATACAAGAATATTATCATCCGGTTAATGGTTTTTATAATCCAACGTCTAATCCTTTATATGATAAAGACATGGGAGTATGGAACCAAACAGAATATTTTTATGTGCGTAATAATACACAAGCACGATATGATATTACTCCCAGTTTCCAAGCAAATTTGTCATTTGGTTTAAATCGTAAAGTTACAACGTCAAGTACTTTTTATCCGCCTGATCATAAACGATTTGATGGTGTGGCTGTTTTGGAGCAGAGAGGCTCGTATGCAAGTGGGGAGCGAAAAGAGATCGAGTGGAAGGTACAGGGAGGTTTGAATTATGCCAAGACATACAATGATAAACACATGTTAACGATGGCTTTGAGTGGAGAATTGTCTGAAACGCAAACAGATTATATCAATTGGACGGGTACGGGTTTTATGTCTGCTAATATTGATCACCCAGGAATGGCATTAGGATATCCTAGTACGGGCAGGCCTATGGGAGAGAAAACGGTGGTACGTCGGGCAAGTGTGAGTGCTTTTATCAATTATTATTATGGGCAACGTTATTTCGCAGATATTTCTGTGACATATAATGGAGCTTCTTCTTTTGGTAAGAATAGTCGATTTTCCCCGTATTATGCTTTTGGTGGAGGATGGATTGTTAGTAACGAATCATTTATTGTAGATAATTTGCCTTTTATTAATAATTTACGTTTGCGTTATTCTTTTGGTGTCGTTGGAAATATGTCTTTTGCACCATCTGTAGCCATGGAAGTGTTTGAACGTAATACAAATTCTTCTTATTTAGGACAATATATTTGGACTATGAACACTTTTGCCAATTCTAATTTGAAGCGGCAAAATACATATCAACACAGTACAGGGTTTGATTTGAGTTTATTTAATAATCGTTTGAGTATAACATTTAATTATTACAATTATTTAACAAATAACAGTTTGACAGATATGAACTTACCGATCTCGCATGGATTTACGACGGTTAAAGGAAATGTCGGAAAAATTCGAAATGAGGGATTTGAATGGAGTTTTAATTTGACTGCATACAAGAACGATGAGAAAGATATAAAATGGTATGTCAATGCTAATTTTAACAAGCATAGAAACACGATAGTGAAATTATCGGAAGGATTTAAGAAACAAACGGAATTGCATAATTTAACATTAGGTAACGCTGCTGATATAATGAGGTACAAAGAAGGGCATTCTCTTGATGCTATTTATGGGTTGAGAACGGTGGGAGTCGAACCTATTTCCGGACGAAGAATATTTTTGAAAAAGGATGGCGTAACAACAACTTTGGAACAGACAGCTGAAGATTTAGTTTATTTAGGTGATACTCAGCCGAAAGTGAATGGAACGTTAAGTACAACATTTGCATGGAAGGGGTTGGATGTGACAGTTGGTTTTGGTGTAAAATGGGGTGGTAAACAAATTAATTACACGGAATTGAATAGGGGAGAGAATGCTGACTTGGCGGTTAATCTTGATCGACGTGTGATAAAATATGGTTGGGACGAGAGAGGCGATAAGGCTCGTTATAAGAATTTGTATGGAGCAACAGCTAGAAATAATACTAATATATGTGATGCTTTTGTTCAGAAAGATAATGTGTTTAGTTGTAATAATATAAATATTCGTTATCAATTTCCCAAAGATTGGTTGAAAAAGGTGACAAGATTGGAAAGTCTTTCTATAGCGGCAAGCTTATCAGATATTTTCTATTTCTCAACAATTGAAAGAGAGCGAGGTACAGCTTATCCTTTCTCTATCAATCCTAATTTTTCAGTTTCTTGTACGTTTTAAGTTTCAATATTATGAAGAAAAAATATTATACATTAGGTATTGGAATATTGCTAGTATGTACTGCATGTACAGATTGGTTAACAGTACAGCCGGAAACCTCTGTTACTGCAGAGATATTGTTTACCACTGATGATGGGGTGAAACAAGGGCTGAATGGTGCTTATTATTTGGCAGAACAAGGAGTGTATAATCCAATTGGTGCTTTAGGTGGTGGTGGTTATAATAGTTTTATCGAAGACATGGCAAACACTTATGATTATTCGTCTGCAATTAATAGTGATAGTTACTTCTGGTCAAATCATCTTTACGAGCAAACAACAAGTCAAAAGACCGTAAATGGAAATGTTTTTATTAAGCCTTATAAAATAATTGCTAATTTGAATTCATTGATAAACGAGATGATCAAAAATCGGGACGAGATAACTCCGGAGGTGTACAATATTGTCAGAGGAGAGGCATTAGCTTTTCGGGCATGTTGCCATTTGGATTTATTGAGAATTTATGGACCGGTACCTTCATCCGTTGATGCAGGAAAAGCTTATCTACCTTATGTTCGGGTGAATGATGTGAATACATATCCTTATCATACGTTTGATCAATATATGGAGTACGTGCAGGCAGATTTAGACAGTGCAGAAGTATATTTGGCAAAATCGGAACCTGTTTTAACCACAACCTTTGAATCTACTGAATCAACTTGGAATACACCTTGGCCTTATAGAAGAAGTCGTATAAATTATTATGGCGTATTGGGGTTACAAGCACGGGCTGCATTATGGCGAGGAGATCAGGATAAGGCTTTGCGATATGCAAAATTAGTGAAAGATGCAAAGAATGAGGATGGAACATTTAAATTCCGTTTCACGACCCCGGAAGATAACTTGGATAATAATAATTACAGCGTTACAGATTTGACGCATTACACGGAACATGTTTGTGGGGTGAAATGTGGTTCTTGGTTCGATGCGACGAGAGGAACGGATTCTCCGTGGCGATATGGGGAAGGTACAGTTATAAGTTATAATTCTATTCCTTTTCTTAAGGGCTTGTATGGGGATAACTATGAAGATGATTTGCGGGTTAAACATTTTTGGAAAGTTGTTGTAAATGATCGAGATACGGTTAAAGATCCGGTAACCGGAGAACCTATATTGACCGATTGGGGGAGTATTCAGCTGATATTGACTCCTCGTCTTTATTCAATAGGTCGATGGGATGATTTTAACAGAAATGCCACGAATGCAAAAAGAAATTTCCCAATTGTTCGTTTACCGGAGATGTATTTTATTATCATGGAATGTGGAACATTGTCAGAAGCTAACGAGGTGTATAAGGAATACTGTGTCGCTAGAGGAATTACTTATGTTCCATTAACTGAGTCTGATCGGAAAGAACGTGTGATAATGGAAAGTATCAAGGAATATGTTGGTGAGGGACAAAATTTCTTTACTTATAAGCGTAATGATGTGCGGCGGATGAAAGGATCTCAAACAGATTGTTCGACTAAACAGTATATTGTTCCAATACCAGAGGGTGAGGCTTCAATTGTTAAATAAGTAAATTAAGGTTATGAAAAGAATTGTCGTTATAATATTGTGCTGTTTAGGCATGTATGCTTGCTCGGAAAAGAAACCAGGATTTTATACCGGGGATGATGGTGTTATTTTTTATTTGTCGAATACGGAGAATTATGATGCAGATCCTTATCCTGATGCATCTGCAAAAGGTTCTGTTAGTGCGTTAAAGACAACAGATACACTTTATTTCCGGGTGGATATATTGGGAAATCTGAGTACAGAGATTCGTAAGTTCGCATTGAAACAAACGACAGAATTTACGGAAGTTGATGTTTCTGATTATTATGTTGGTAAAGAAGTACCTGTGGCAGGAGTTAATTATATTGCTTTTGATGATTCTGAAATGGAAAAATACTATGAAGTTGCCCCGGATTCTTCCTATGTAGTATTTCCTGTAATCATGAAATATGACCCAGCAAAAGCGGGAAAGAAAACGGATTTCCTGTTAATTTTTGAACTTCTCCCTACAGAGGAACTGCCTATTATGGATCCTAGATTTTATAGGGCAATGTTATATTTTACTCAAGAAAACTAGGGATTTGAGAATATGTCAAAATAGATTTTATATTACTACCTCCCCTCCCCCTCCTTACACGGGAGGGGAAAACGTTTGGTAATTAATTTTCCACTCGTGAAAGGTGAAACTGGAAGAGGGTAGTGAGTAATCAAAACAAGCACTTTTGATATACCCTCACTTAATATTTCTATAAAGTATAATTATTATTGAGAAATAATAATGTGATTATGTTTGAATTTGAAAAAATATTAATATATAAAATGAAAAAAATTGTATTGTTGTATTGCTGTCTTTTTTTTATCTTGCCTATATTCGCACAAACTCGATTTGTGGATTTGAGTTTGGAAAAAGCTTTGGAGAAGGCAAAGGATGAACATAAAATGGTATTGGTAGATTGTTATACTTCATGGTGTGGCCCATGTAAGATTATGGCAAAGGAAATACTGCCCTTGAAAGAAGTCGGTGATTTTTTGAACGAGCGTTTTTTTTGTGTGAAATATGATATGGAAAAAGGCGAAGGACTTGAAATTGCTAAAAAGTATAAAGTAGAAGCTTATCCTACTTTTTTGTTATTGAAGTCGGATGGTAGTTTGATACAAGCGATGGTAGGAATGACTCATTCCGGTAATGAGTTTGTCAACAAGGTAAAATTGGCTTTAGGGGAGTTTTCAACAGAGCGGTTGGATTCGTTATATGTGGCAGGAAACCGGATGACTCGTTTCGTGTATTCTTATTTACAGGCATTATTGGCTACCGAGCAATATGATAAGGCACGAGAGGTTTCTCAAGAGTTTGTAACTTCGTTGAATGACGGACAAAAAGCTTATATCTCTTACTGGTTTATATATGATAGTCCGGAATTGTCTCCAATCGGGTCCGAGAATATGAATTATTTGTTGAGGCATGTGGATAATTTCCGTAAAGGAGTCGGGATTGAAACTGTGAATGCGAAGTTAACTTCGATATTTGAAACTCAATTGGAAGATATAATTCGCGGAAGGAATAAGACAACCGATATTGCAGACGTGGTGGCCATTGAAAATAATTTGAAAATTTGTAATTTGCCAAATAAGGATTATTTGGATGATTATGTCACCTTGCTGAAAGGTATGTTTTCATTTGATACTGATATGGCATTTACAGCTTTTATGAAGATTTTCCTCACGATGAAAGAGGAAAAGTTGAATTATTTGTATTTCCGTCCAATAACTTTCTTGAAAGGGAAATGGAATGATCAACAAAAAAAGGAATTGATTGATTTGTCTCTCAAATTGTCTCCTCAAGTAAAAAATGCTGTGTTACAAAATAGCTTGAAGTATTTTGCCGAAGAGATTCGGAAATATTGATTCACTTGAAACGGGTAAAGTCTATAATTAGCATGTTTATAGACTTTACAGTTTAAAGTAGAGAATATTGTAAATAGGAGAAAGAATATGAAAAGACTATTAATTGTTTTTTTATTGTCTTTACCTTTGATTGGTTGGGCAATAACGAACGAGGAAATAAAGAGTTTGAAAAAAGGTGATCCATGTCCGAAATTTGTTTTCAAGGACTTGGATGGAAAAAAAGTATCATTGAAGCAGTTCAAAGGAAAATACGTGGTGATCGATGTGTGGGCTTCATGGTGTCAACCTTGTAAAAAAGAATTCCCAAATCTGAAAAAGTTGGAGGATAAATATAAAGATAAAAATATTGCATTTGTGAGTATTTCTTGTGATGCTCAAGAAAAACGCTGGCGTTTTGAACTTGGTTTTTTGCGAGAGAAGTTGGAAACGCAATGGTGGATTGCAGGTAACGAAAAATTTATGACTGCTTTTAAGATAGCGACGCTTCCACGTATGATATTGTTAGATCAAGAGGGACGTATTATCGACTTGAATTTGCCTAAACCTTCAGATTTGAAGTTTGAGAAAATAATAAAAAAATTGAAAGATAGTTCCATTTAATGCGTTAGAAAAATTACTACTATTAACACTTATATCGAGTGCTGTCTGGAGGTATTGGCGGTTTCTTTGAATTGATTGATGAGGTATTGGCTTAAAATTAATAAGGATTTAGTGCAAAAGGAAGTTTTTGAGTGAGGAGTATATTTTTTTATAACGTGCGATACCTCTTTTGAGGATTTGAAATGTCTGTACACGAAACGAAGATTATTGAATTAAAGTAGATTAGTATGAAGATGATAAATTATTGGCGCAAATTCTTGAGTATCGGTTTGTATTTGGTCGTATTCGGTACCGTAGCGTGTCAAGGACAAAAAAACGAAAAAGAGGTTGTGTATCGTGATTATACGCACATGGAGGCAGATCTGTTGGATTCTTTGAAACGGGATGAGGTAAAAACGTTATTCCGTGGGGTGCATGTGTTACGGCAGCAGGCTCAGCAGGTAAAAGAGAGTACTCCAGTCCGGTTGGAATCTCAACGGGTAGAGAAGAAAAAATTGAGCCCACAAGATATGATCGAGAAGAGAAGGGGCTGCGTGTTGACTGTCAACAAGTATCATCGTGCGATGATGCATCCGGAAGGAGTGACAGGCTGGGCAACGGCAGTCGTGTTATCGAACGACGGGATTTGTGTCTCGAATTACCATGTGTTTTGGGAATTTTTGGACTCAACAGCTAAGTTGAATCCACGGGATAGTATTATGTTTGTTGCCACGGAAGAGGGGAGAGTATACCCGATTACCGAGATCTTGAGTTTTAACAAAGCTGCAGATGTGACTTTCTTCAAGATTGATACACGGGGAGATATGCTTACCCCGATACCATTGGGAAATGACCTCCCGGCAGGGACAGGGGTACATTTGTTAAGTCATCCGGAAGGATATCCGTATGCATACACGAACGGGGTGGTTATGCGAACAACGACTTCTGACGCTAAAGATCCCTTTGCACGCCGAATGGAACTTACGGTTGATTACGCCAAGGGGTCAAGTGGGGGACCGATCATGGATGATTGTGGAAACATGGTGGCGATGGTGTCTAGTATACGTGCGATATTTTATTCTAATCAGCCGCCTTATAGCCAGCAGATGAATGTGAAACTGACAATTCCTGTGAGTTCATTGAGAATGTTGATGCAGGGAAAGAATGAATAAAACTAGTATATATTCGAAAAAATATTTACCTTTGTCATGTATTATTGTAGGTATATCGAATGAAAGTTTTTGTGAAATATTGCGTGTTGCTTTTGGTGGCAGTAATCTATCTTGGACAAGGGATAGATTCTACTCGTTATTTAGCAAAGGCAACGGGGCAAGAGCGACTTGTTTCACATGAGAAGGATGATTTTGAACGGTTAGCCATGCTGACGGCGATGAACGGAAATGCATTACCGGTCAACACTGTTCAGGATGTAACAAATGTGCAACCGACTTTTCGTTATTTGCAAAAAAATAATATTTCTGTTTATTTAGAAGAATATAAAAGGGTTTTTACTCCTTATTTTAGGTATATTGAAAACGATTATCTCGACTCTTTTGCGTTAAAGCAGGACGTTGGATACTATGTCTTTGCGTTGCGCGAAATCATTGTATGATTTTTGGTTTATTTGTAAAAACGCTGCTCGTTAATTATTAGCGGGTAGAGTTATGTCTTGACTGAATTGTATTCGGGAACAAGAACATACGCATGAATATGTGGAAAAAATAAACTATTTAATTATACAAAAATTATAAAGTCATGAGTGATAGTAAATTTGAATATATCGATGATGTTCTCTTGAATGTAGATAAAGATAAAATAGAAAAAAAGAAAAAATCTCCTATAAAGCCTTTGGCATTGTTGATCTTGGGTGCTGCAATCCTTTGGTATGGTGCGAATTATATTAACACGGCTCAGAGTGATACGCTTTCTTCTGTTGTTATTATGATCGGTTTAGGTGTTGCAGCATGGGGAGTCGTGGCATTTTTGGTAAAGAAAGAGCGTTACGTTTACAAACCAACGGGAAAGGTGTTGAAGAAACATAAAGTGTATGTGGCTGCAAATCAGTCCTCACGATTGTATGATATTTTGGAGCAAAATAGGTATGATGATTTACAATCATTGACCCGTTCCGGACAATCTAATTTAAGCTTGGAGGCTTATTGTAGTGAAGATGAACAATATGCTTTGTTACAAGTCATGGAATTCATTCCTTACAATGACGTGCCGATGACTCCTGTCAAAGTATGTGAAGGAACTCAGGCAAAACAAGTAGCTTATTTCTTAAAATAATACTCTGAACGATTAAGTATTCCAGAGTTTCCACGAATAATCGGCTTGCAGATGGAGCATCTGTAAGCCGTTTTTTATTCGTGCCCCTTGTTGTTCTCCACGGTACATGAATTCGGTTATTTCCGGATTATAAATAAGGTCGAAAAGATAATGATTTGAGGAGAGAAGATGATAAGGAATGTCCGGACAATCGGTTACATACGGCCACATCCCCACGGGGGTAGCGTTAATAATTAAAAGAGTGTTGGGTAGGTAATGGGCAACTTGGTCGTAGGAAATTTCAGAGGAAGAATGGGGGGTACGGCTAACCGTGAATACTTCTATTCCCAAAGAGGTAAGTGCATTCCGGACGGCTTTGGACGCTCCGCCAGTGCCTAAAAGTAAAGCTTGTGTAGGCGGTGTCTGGATAAATTCTAATAAAGATTCTCTGAAACCTAAGATGTCAGTGTTGTATCCGGTTAGGATGGAACCGGAAATCGTGTGTTCTACTTTCACGGAATTAACGGCTCCGATTTTTCTGGCATCCTCGCTGATATGGTCTAAATAGGGAATGATCTTCTCCTTGTAAGGGATCGTGACGGCAAATCCTTTTAGCGAGGGGGTTGTTTTAATGACTTGTAGTGTCTGTTCAATATTATCAGATTCGAAGTTCACAAATTCTGCGTCTATTTTTTCTGCCTTGAACTTCTCTGTAAAGTAAGTCTTTGAAAATGAATGTCCCAAAGGGAAACCGAGTAATCCGAAAAGTTGCATGGGAGTTTATACGTTTTATATGGTTTAAAAAGTTCGAGAGGATACATAATTCCCTATGGAGTATTTCATCTACAGCTGTTTTTACGACAGATAAAGACACGGTCACTTTATGAACCTGACGAACTTTATAAACCTTATGAACTATTTTTTTAGTACTACGGCTAGTTTTTCAATGCTCCAGATGAGTAGAATACCAATGATACACATGAGGATCGCCTGCCATATTAAAGGATCGCTTCCGTTAACCTGCTCGAAGGTGTTAGGGAGAACGTTTTTCTCGACGTCAAAAGCAACTCCATTAACCAATTCAGTATCTATAATTTTCCATGGCCAGATTTTGTTGAGTGATCCGACCATGAATCCTGTTAATAGAGCTACTGTCATTCCATGATAGTTTTTCAATAACCAGGATAACAAGTGAGAGAAAGCGACTATACCAGCCACAGCTCCTACTAAAAAGGTAAGTAGAACGGGAATATTAAATTCGCTGACGGCGGTAATAATGTATTCGTATTTCCCTAAAAGTAACAGGATGAAGGCACCGGATATTCCCGGTAAGATCATGGCACAAATGGCGATAGCCCCGGAAAGGAGAATAAACCACCAGTTATCCGGAGTGCTGGTTGGGGAGAGAACCGTGATCGTGTATGCGATAATGGCACCAACGATTAACGAGGTGATGGTTAGTATATCCCATTTTTTTATTTCTCTTGACACCATGAGGGCAGAAATAATGATGAGACCAAAGAAAAAGGACCAAATGTATAACGGGTGGGTTTCTAGCAAGTATTTCATCAATTTTGCTAGTGAAAATATGGATATGGCAATACCTGCAACGACAGAAATTAAAAAGTTTCCGTTAATGTGTTTCCAAAACTCTTTTAACTGGAAGGTTCCCAGCAAACGTAATGCTTTCAGGTTTATAGACCGGATCGACTCGATCAACTCTTCATAGATACCCGTGATAAATGCGATAGTACCTCCTGAAACACCCGGAATCACGTCGGCGGCTCCCATGGCACATCCCCTAAGTACTAATAGTAAGTAGTTCTTTTTCTTCTCCATGAACAACGAATTAATTTTAGATTTTAAATTTTAAATTGGGGTATAATTCAACTAATTGATTTACGATTTATGAATCATCTGAAATCATAAATCTAAATTCATTTATTCTACTTTAAACACGTTACGGTGTTCAAAACGCAGCAAGTCAAAGACAGTTTTTACCGGGGTGAAGGTGGATAGCGGAACTTCCACGAATATCGTGTTCCAGTTGGCCATGGCACCGTTCCACAATCCGGGTAGTTCTTGAACTTTAATATCTTTCCCGGCTAGTGATTTGCTGGTGATGAATCCCTGTGTGTTATCGATGTATTTGGTTAAGTCATATTTCTTACCTTTATAGTTATAGGTACTACATACGATGTCCACGGGATTAAAGTGGGTTGATTGGGTGAATATTTTTTTCTGATTTCGATCTTTCAGGTTGACTTGAGCGCTCTCCACGATCATTAAACGTGTTGCATGTTCGTGGTCTTCAACCCAGAACGGTCCTCCACCCGGCTCTCCTTCATTTTTCACCATTCCGCATACACGCAATGGTCGATCGAGTATTTGCTTTAAATAAGCGACCCTTTCCTTACGGTCAGTATGAACTAATCCCTCTTTGGGTTTATAACCGAGGTGGTCGTAGATATATTGCTCGATTTCATTCAAATTTTCGTCTGTAATACTGTTTTTCTTGCTTAAGATTTTCATGTAATTGAAAATCTGGTTCTGTGTTTTTAACAAAACTCCGGCAAGGATTTTCTTGTATTTTACGGTGTCTGCCTTGCTACGATCGGGTGCCACGTTGTCAATGTTTTTGATGAAGATCAGATCTTCTTTCAGGTCATTGAGGTTGTGAATCAATGCACCATGACCACCGGGGCGGAACACGATGTTTCCTTCGTTGTCTCTCACGAGATTACCTTCCGTATCAAGACTCACAGTATCTGTTGCAGGCGATTGGACAGAATACGTGATGTCGTATTTCAAGTTGAATTCTTTCTGGTAATTTTTGAGAACAGATTTCATGAGGGCTTTGAATTTGCCTATATGTTCTTCTGATACCGTGAAATGAATATGAGCTTCCTTACCGTCGTTGGCGTAGAGTGCCGCTTCTACCAAGTGTTCTTCTACAGCCGTGCGGATATGGTCCCTGTAAATATGGAAATCAATTAATCCCTTGGGTGTGGCATTGTAATTAAGCCCCTTGGGGGTAAGGATGTATTCTAGAATTTCAATGAGTTGATTCTTCCAGAGTAATTTGTCTAAATCAAGGCGATCTTTGTAAAGAGCCTCTTTTAGGTGTGGGTAGAATGGAAATTCTTTCAATTTCTCGAAGAACGAGAATATACTTCCGGGTTCCTTATCCTGCCGGAATTTCAAATAGTCTTCATCGCTACCCGTGTACGTGTTGAAAAACGTATTTAGCGTTTTGAACATGCGTGATGCGGAACCGGAGGCCGGAACCATTTTCACGATTTTCAACGAGTTCATTCTTTCCTCGAAGATGCGGATGAATTCATCGGCTTGTTCGTCATTCAAACCGTAGATTCCGTTGTTTATTGTTGCCGCATCCCGAATCTGTACAAAATCAAACCCCTGCTTGAAATTTTCAAGCTGGTTTTCAATTTGCTCGGGTTTTATTCTCCTGCGTTTAAATTGTTTGAGATCACTTTTCGTGTACATAATTTCAGGTTTGTAAGTACGTAAATAATTTTGCAAGTTACGAATTATTGTGCAGAAAGCAAAATTTGTCTTTTACATTGCAGGCTGCCGGGTGAGTCTCTGACTCTGAAGGTTATGGGTGTTTATCGTGAACTTGTAATTTGTTAGCTTGTTATTTATACGAGAAAGAAGACAATTAATTGTCTTCTTCTTCGTCATATAATTCTTCTTGATTCTCTAATTCGGTTTCGAAAAATTCTTCCGCTTCTTCCATGAGAGATTCAATATCGTCTGTGCAGAGAGGCTCTTCGTCAATCCAGTAAATTTTCTGGTTGCTGTAAAAGCCATCCATGTCACATTGAATAATACATTGAGGCTTTTCCGTGTGCACAACATATACTAGATCTGGTGCTTCCTGGGAATTGTCTGCAATAAGAAATTTTGGTAACATGATGTTCACTGTTTTTAAATTTACGTGGCAAATATAGAAATAATTGAAAACGGTGATATTGAAAATTGAAAATTATTTTAGGGGTGGAATTTACTGGGGAAAATAATGTATCTTTAGGGCGAGAAATGAAATAGATATGATCGCATCAAGTTTACTATCGAATGTTGTACCAGTATTGAAGAAAGATGATACTTGTGCCCAGGCATTGGGGTGGATGGACTTGTTTCGGGTGTCTCATTTGCCTGTCCTAGATGGGGAAACGTACGTGGGGTTGTTGTCTGATGAAATCATGTATGCCTACGGGAATATCCATGATTCGATCGGTAAGCTGGATATACCCCGGGAGATGACTTTTGTTTACGAGGATGTACATATGTATGATGTTATCGGGGTTGCTTCTTCTCGGCTTTTGTCGGTGGTACCGGTTTTGAACCGAAAAGAGGTATATCAGGGAGCTATTTTGTTAACAGATATCTTGCATAATATTGATAAACTTTTGTGTATAGACGATCCTGGCGGGATTATCGTGTTGGAGGTGAATAAAATTGATTATTCATTGGCCGAGGTTGCCCAGATCGTGGAATATAACGAGGCAAAGGTGTTGAGCTGCTATGTTACATGTATGCCGGATTCTAATAAAGTGGAGATTACTCTTAAAGTGAATGCGGTCCGGATAGAACCGATTCTGGATACTTTTATTCGTTATCGTTATGTGATCAAAAATACTTTTGTTTCCGGTGAAGAGATGAATGAAGAGATGAGAGATCGTTACGGGCAGTTATTGAAGTTTATGGAAATGTAGGGAGTTTTAAATTAATTGAATCTAAAATAAATAGATGTGTTCAAAAATAAGTAAAGTTGCGATTTACGGACGGGTGATTCATGAAGAGTTTTATCCTTATTTCAAACAAATGTTGCGTGATCTGAATGAGCGAGGGGTTTGTTTGACTTGTTATAGACCTTTTTATGATTTTTTGAAGGAAAAATGTGGCATTTCTAATGTTTTTCAAGCGTTTTATGAGGAGGATGTTGATCAGGATACGGATGTTTTGTTCAGTGTGGGTGGAGACGGGACATTTCTTGATTCCGCAATGCGAGTGAAAAATCATGGTGTTCCCGTGTTGGGCATTAATAGCGGGCGCTTGGGTTTTTTGGCTAATATAGCTCAAGAGGAGATTTCACAGGCTATTTATTGGTTGTGTGCCGGAAAGTTTGACGTGGAACAGCGTGCGTTAGTGAAATTCGAGATGAAAGATAATCCCTTTGCTGAATTTAATTATGCATTGAATGAGATAAGTGTATTGAAGACAGAACGTTCCTCTTTGTTGAAGGTTCATGCTTATATCGGGGAAGAATATCTCACCACATACTGGGCTGATGGTCTGATCGTGGCCACGCCTACCGGGTCTACAGCCTATTCGTTAAGTTGCGGGGGGCCGATCGTGGCTTTTGGTTGCGATAACTTGATCATAACTCCGGTAAGCCCGCATAATTTGAATATGCGTCCCTTGATTTTGCCCGGTAATGTGCAAATCCGTTTAAAAGTGGAGAGTCGTTCAGGAGACTTCATGTTGAGTGCTGATTCTCGTATGCAAAGAATGTCGGATAATCATGAATTATTTATATCTTCGGGCGATTTTAAAATGAATGTTGTGAAAATGCCTGATCATAGTTATTACGATACGTTACGGAATAAATTGAATTGGGGCGAGGACAAGAGAAACAAGAAAGATAAAAGTTGAAACGATTTTAAATAATAGGGTTAATTTTATTGGAGAGTGAAAAGTAATTTTCAATTTTCAATTTTCAATTTTCAATTAATTATGGATAAAGAGAATATACCGGAACACGTGGCAATTATTATGGATGGAAACGGAAGGTGGGCCAAAAGTCACGGTTTGGAGAGATGGGAAGGTCATAAAAAAGGAGTAGATGCGGTAAGAACAGCAATGGAGGCTGCCGGGGAGATCGGGGTGAAGTATTTGACTTTATATGCTTTTTCGATAGAGAACTGGAATCGTCCGAAGAAAGAGATAGACGTGTTGATGGGGTTGATGGTGGACGCTATTTTGGCTGAAACTGATAATTTGATGAGAAAACAAGTCCGGGTGAAGGCTATCGGGAATTTGTCGGATTTGCCGGAAGAGGTATATAACAAGTTACAGGGATTAATAGCGAGAACGGCATCTAATACCGGGTTAACTCTGGTGTTGGCATTAAGTTATGGGGCAAGATGGGAGATTTTGACAGCGGCCAAGCGGATCGCTCAAGATGTGCGGGATGGCAAAATAGAAGATGTCGAGGCATTTACAGACGCAGATTTTTCCGCCTACCTGACGACGTCGGGAATCCCTGATCCCGATTTATTGATCCGAACAAGTGGTGAATGTAGGCTTAGTAATTTCCTTTTATGGCAATTAGCGTATACTGAACTATATTTTCTTGATAAATTTTGGCCCGATTTTGAAAAAGAAGACTTATATTTGGCCATTCGTAATTTTCAAAAAAGAGAAAGACGATTCGGGTTAACCGGAGAGCAACTAAAAAAGTGACTCAGATGACAGGAAAAATAACGCTTTTATTAATCTTTATACTGTGTGTTTACGGGGCAAAGGCCCAAGTCGCAGATACGACACAACAATATGATATTTTTTATTCTTCACCTAAAACGTATGAACTTGCTGGAGTGCGAGCTGTTGGGGGAGGGGAGAATTATGATGAGGACTATTTGGCACAGATGGCTGGATTGTCAATCGGAATGGCAGTACAGATTCCCGGAGAAACAATCACTCGTGCTATTAAGAGATTGTATGGGCATGGAATCTTTTCGGATGTATCGATTGCCATCGATAAGGTTGAAGGAGATAAAGTTTATTTGGCTTTATATATAAAGGAGCGTCATAAACTTTCCAAGATTAATTATGTCGGGCTGAAAAAAGCGGAGGAGAATAAAATCAAGGAAAAGATGAATTTGTTACCGGGAGTTCAAGTGACAGACTTGATGAAGTCAAATCTAAAGATGCAGATCGAGAAGTATCTGAAAGAAAAGGGATATTATAACACGAATATCAGGATTATTCAACGTGATGATCCGGACCATAGTAATTTCGTGATCTTGGATGCTATTGTGGAAAAACATAACAAGATCAAGATTGACGAGATTATCATTACCGGAAACAAGTTAATGAAAGATGGGCGTCTGAAAGGAGCCATGAAAAAGACGAAAGAGAAATCTCTTCGTAATTTCTTCAAGTCGGCTAATTATATAGAAAAAAATTACGATGAAGATAAATTCCTTCTTGTTGATAAGTATAACGAAAAAGGTTTCCGGGATGCTGTGATCCTTTCAGATAGCGTGGTACAGATTTCACCTAAGCGGGTAAAAATTTATATTGATGTACAAGAAGGAAATAAATACTATTTCAATAATATTACATGGGTGGGTAACACCATTTATGGTTCAGATGTTTTGAGTGATGTGTTGAATATCAAAAAAGGTGATGTTTATAATAGTAAATATCTTGAGGAACGAATGACATCTGATGATGATGCTGTTTCTAATCTATATCAGAATAATGGTTACCTGTTCTCCCGGTTGGTCCCGGTGGAGACTATATCCGGAGAAGACTCCATTAACTTGGAAGTCCGGGTGGTTGAAGGCCCTCAAGCGACGATTAACAAAGTAATTATCAAAGGAAATAATCGTACGCACGAGCATGTAATTCGTCGGGAGTTGTATGTTTACCCGGGTGAATTATTTAGTCGTGAGGATATTATACGAAGTGCCAGAGAGTTGGCGAATATGGGACATTTTGACCCGGAGCAGATTAAACCCGATTTGGCAAATGTGAATGCAGAGGCGGGAACGGCTGATGTCGTATTTGGTTTAGTTGAAAAAGCGAATGATAAAATAGAGCTTTCCGGAGGTTGGGGAGCCGGTATGATTATCGGTTCTGTGGGATTGACCTTCACGAACTTCTCTATTCGTAATATATTTAATTGGGATTCTTACCGCCCTCTGCCGCAGGGTGATGGTCAGACGTTTAGTTTGAAGGCTCAGACGAATGGTAAATATTATACTTCTTTCAGTTTGTCTTTCCGTGAACCTTGGTTAGGTGGAAGAAAGCCGAATTCATTGAGTGTATCATTGTATTTCTCTCGGCAAACGGGATATTCCAGTAGTTACCGGAACTCTTATTATATGAGTAATACTTCTCAGATGTACGACTCTCGTCAGTTAATGTTGACTTACGGTCTTAGCGTGGGATTAGGACGACGAATTAACTGGCCGGATAACTGGTTTACGATGTATAATGAGATTTCATTCCAGCGTTATCAGTTGAAGAATTGGCCGTATTATATCTTCAGTGATGGTAACTCTAATAACTTGTCTATCGCAACGGTTATCAAGAGAAGTTCTATTGACAACCCTCTGTTTACAAGAATGGGTAGTGAATTCACATTCTCATTGACATTGACCCCGCCGTATTCCTTGTTCTCAAATCGTCATTTCGAGGCAGAGAAGGATCAAGTGAAGTATAGATGGATTGAGTATCACAAGTGGAAATTCAGTGGGAAGGTATTCATGCCGTTGACTCGTAGTGAGAAACGTCCGTTAGTGTTATATGCTTCGGCTCAGTACGGGTACTTGGGTTACTATGATAAGAACAAAAAATCTCCGTTCGAGGGATTCGAGATGGGGGGTGACGGAATGTCAGGATATAGCTTGTATGGTAGAGAGTACGTGGGATTGCGCGGTTATGAAAACGGATCATTGACTAATGCCGGTTCATCTTTTATTGCTCCGAAATCTTCAGATGCAAGCTTGTATTCCAAGTTCACGATGGAGTTGCGTTACCCGATTTCTTTGGCACAATCAGCAACGATTTATGCTTTAGGATTCTTGGAAGCAGGTAATTCTTGGTACGAGTTGAAAGATTTCGAACCCTTCAATTTGTACCGTTCTGCCGGTGTCGGTTTGCGTGTATTCCTCCCGATGTTTGGTTTGCTCGGTATTGACTGGGGATATGGATTTGACGATGTGCCGGGACGTAGTGGTGCTGGTGGTTCACAATTCCACTTTGTGTTAGGACAAGAATTTTAGAAATGGAGTGATTTCGTGATTGCAGGTTTCGTGATTTAATACAATCACATAATCGTAAATCACTGAATCTCTAAATAATTTTGAGCTTCTTTGCATACATTATGTATGTAGGCTAGGAAAAGGAATTTAATTTTATTACTTTTGTAGATCATTTTAAAGACAAACATTATGAAGAATACGTTGAAATTATTTGCTTTAGTAGCATTTATGTTTGCTGCTTTTGCTACTTCTGCTCAAACTGCAAAACCAATTAAGTTAGGTCATCTTGATGTTCAAAAGGTGATGACAAGTATGCCGGAATTTAAAAAAGCACAGGATGATTTAGCAGCTAAGGAGCAAGAGATTAGAAAAGAATTGACTGCAATGCATGAAAATTATCAGAAATTGATGCAAGAATATCAGGCCAATGCTAAAACACTAACTGAATTAAGCCGTACAGCTAAAGAACAAGAAATTCAAGGATTGGCAGAAAGAATTCAGAACTTCCAACAATTAGCTCAAGAACAAATGGCTAAAACACAGGAAGATTTGTTAGCTCCAATTATTACTAAAATTCAAAATGCAGTTCAAGCCGTAGGTAAAGAAGGTGGTTTCACTTATATTTTTGCTGCAACTCCTAATTTTGGTCAAGGTGCATTATTGTACATGGCTGATAATAGCGAGGATGTGTTACCGCTGGTAAAGAAAAAATTAGGTATTCAATAATTTATATATATAATGAAATAAAGTCGCCCTTTGGGCGGCTTTTTTTTTGCATTCTTTGGGAATAAAAGGTATATTAGCAGCTATAAATTTAATATAATAGACATATGTCTTGTCCGATTGGGGTGTTTGATTCCGGATATGGGGGATTGACGATATTGAAAGATATTGTAAAAGAGATGCCTGAGTATGATTATATTTACTTGGGAGATAATGCTCGTACACCTTATGGAACTCGTTCTTTTGATGTTGTTTACAAGTATACGCAAGAGGCCGTTTTAAAGTTGTTCGGGATGGGGTGTAAGCTAGTTATTTTGGCATGTAACACGGCCTCGGCGAAAGCATTACGAACGATACAGCAAGTCGATTTGCCCCGGATAGATCCTCAACGGAGAGTGTTAGGGGTTATTCGTCCCAGTGTAGAGGCTGTGGCGGATTTTACCGGGAATGGGCATATCGGTATCTTGGCAACTTCGGGAACCGTGGCGTCGGAGTCATATTTGTTGGAGATTGCCAAAATTCATTCGGAGAAGGGATTTCTGGTCACGCAGCAGGCTTGTCCCATGTGGGTTCCGATCGTGGAGAATAACGAGATGAATTCTCCGGGGGCGGCTTTCTTTGTACAGAAGTATATAGATACAATTTTGCAAGCTGATCCGCAGATTGACACTCTCGTGTTGGCTTGTACGCATTATCCGTTGTTGAGAAGTGTTATTGACCGCTTTATTCCGGAAGGGATAACAGTCATCCAGCAGGGTGAAATTGTTGCACGAAGTTTGAAAGACTATTTGTGTCGGCATCCGGAGATGGAGCGGGAACTTTCCCGGAGGGGGCAGATTGAATTCTTGACCACGGAGAAAGGTGGAATGTTTGATAAGATGGCAGCACTATTTATGCAGGCGGAAGTGACTTCCCGGCATGTAGAACTGTAAAAATAGAGATTCAATAATTTAGAATTTAAAGTTTAGAATTTAGAATGAATGGAATCGCTGTCTTCTTCTATCTAAAATTTGAAATCTAAAATTTAAAATTGTTTTAGGTTATGGACGAGCAGGAAATGATTGAAACGGCTTTCGATGATTTGATAAAATCTTTGCGAAAGGGGACGACTGAGGAGAGCGTGAAAATGATTCGCAGGGCATTTGAATTTGCCCGGGAAGCTCATCAGGGAGTTAGACGTAAATCGGGGGAACCTTATATATTGCATCCTTTGGCTGTGGCGAAGATTGCGGTAAAGGAGATTGGATTGGGTACAAAATCGGCTGTAGCCGCACTCCTGCATGATGTGGTGGAAGATACCGATTACACGGTGGAGGATATTGCCAATCTTTTTGGTCCTAAAATAGCTTCCCTCGTTGACGGGTTGACGAAAATTAGCGAGGTTATGGGGTCTAACACGACCAAGCAGGCCGAGAGTTTTCGTAAGATGATTCTGACGCTGGCAGATGATGTACGGGTAATTTTGATCAAGATTGCTGACCGTTTGCATAATATGCGCACGCTTGATTCCATGCCGGAGCATAAGCAAGTGAAGATAGCGAGTGAAACACTATATATATATGCCCCCTTGGCACATCGTATGGGATTACATGCGATCAAGACGGAGTTAGAGGATTTGAGTCTGAAGTACGAGAATCCGGTTGAATACCAGGAACTGGAGAAACGAATTCATGATTACCGGGATGAACATACCGGTTTGTATCAGCAATTTATTGCTCCGATTCGGGAGCGTTTAACTGAGAGTAGGTACCATTATGATATAACAGCACGAACGAAGAGTGTCTATTCTGTGTGGTCCAAGATGCAACGTAGACACATTTCTTTTGAAGAGATATATGATTTGCTTGCCGTGAGGATCGTGTTCGATCCAAAGGATAATCAGCCGGAAAAATGGCAATGCTGGAATATTTACTCTTTAATTACCGATATGTATAGCCCGAAGCCGGAGAGAATCCGGGATTGGGTAAGTGTTCCGAAGGCTAATGGTTACGAGGCGTTACATCTTACCGTCATGGGGCCCGGGGGAAAGTGGATAGAGGTACAGATTCGTTCGCGTCGAATGGATGAGATTGCCGAGAAGGGTTTGGCTGCACACTGGAAATACAAGGGGGATAATGCCGAAGCGAGTAATGAGGTGGACAAATGGTTGGCGGGTATCAAGGAGATGTTGGAGCAACCGGGAACTGATGCGTTGGAATTTCTAGACGAATTTAAACTTAATCTTTTTGCCAAGGAGATCCGGGTGTTTACCCCGAAGGGGGAGATGAGAACACTTCCGAAAGGGGCTTCTGTTTTGGACTTTGCTTATGATATTCACACGGAGATCGGGAATTCATGTATTGGAGGGAAGGTGAATCACAAACTGGTCCCGATGAGTCATCGGTTACAGAGTGGCGACCAAGTTGAGGTGCTGACCAGCGATAAACAGAAACCACAGAGTGATTGGCTTGATTTTATCGTTACTGCTAAGGCTCGGAATAATATACTTATGGTTTTCCGGAGAGAGAAAAAAGAGCAAATCCGTATCGGAACTACCATGTTTGAAAAATTGCTGGAAGATATGAAATTGCCTTTCGGGGCGGAAAATCTGAATAAGGCTTTATTACATTTGAAGTTGCAGCATAAAGATGATCTATACGTGAGTCTTGCTAAAGGACATTTGGACATAGAGGAGGTGCGTAAAGCCTTAAAGAAGAAGTCAGAAAATAAATTTGTCAAGTATTGGAAACTCCAGTTCTTCAAGAGCGACAAGGATAAGCCCGTGCCGGATAAAGAGAAAGAAGAAGAAAAGGGGAAAGTAATTAATGATATTACCGATGATGCTTCTGATTTTATCATTGCTCCGTGCTGTAACCCTATCCCGGGTGACGATGTTGTTGGCATGAAGATTGATGGGGATAAAATTACTGTGCATAAACGGAAATGCCCGGAGGCAATCCGATTGATGTCCAGTTATGGGGACAAAATTGTTCCCGTGAAATGGGTCAGTCACAAGATCATGTCTTTCCTTGCCGTGATCAAATTAAACGGTATTGATAGCATCGGAATCGTGAGTGATATTACGATGATTATATCAAAAGAGAGTAACGTGAACATGAGAACGGTGCATTTTGAAACCAAGGATGGGATTTTCGAGGGAATGATCCATCTGTACGTGCATAACACGGCAGACTTGAATAATTTAATGATGAAGATCGCATCTTTGAAGGGAGTGGAGAACGTTTCCCGGGTAGAGAATTTAGATGTCTAAATTAAATTTTGTCTAAATAAAGATAGAACTTCGGATAATTATTGTAACTTAGCGATGTTGTAAATAGAATTAGCTTTGGACTCAATGGAAAAAATAAAGGAGACGGTAAAAGAGATTTTTACCACTTACCTGCAGCAGAAAGGGCATCGCAAGACGCCAGAGAGATACGCTATTTTAGATGAGATTTATTCTCATTCCGGACACTTTGATATAGAATCCCTGTACGTGTTTATGAAGAATAAAAATTACAGGGTTAGTCGTGCAACATTGTACAATACGATTGATTTGTTGTTGGAATGTAAGTTGGTGATCAAACATCAGTTCGGGAATAATATTGCTCAATTCGAACGAGCATACAATAACCGGAAACACGAACATATTGTATGTAAGGTGTGCGGGAAAGTGGAGGAATTCGCTGATTCACGATTGGAGGAAATCGTCGAACACGTGGAAGAAAAGTATGATTTTACCGTTCATCATCATATGCTTTATATTTATGGTATTTGCAGCGATTGTAAGTTGGCAGGTAAGAAATAAATATTAATTTTGCACGTTTGTTTCATAAAAATATAGTATCAGATGAAAGTAGATGTATTGTTGGGATTACAGTGGGGAGATGAAGGTAAGGGAAAAGTAGTTGACGTGTTAACCCCGAACTATGATGTCGTGGCTCGTTTTCAAGGAGGGCCTAATGCAGGGCACACGCTTGAATTCGAAGGTCAGAAATATGTACTTCGTTCCATTCCATCCGGAATTTTTCAAGGAGATAAAGTCAATATCATCGGTAATGGTGTCGTGATCGATCCTGCTTTGTTTAAAGCGGAAGCAGAAGCATTGGCGGCGTCTGGTCATGATTTGAAAAAAAGACTTCATATATCCAAAAAGGCACATCTGATTCTGCCGACCCATCGATTTCTTGATGCTGCTTACGAGGCTGCCAAGGGTGATGCTAAAGTGGGGACTACCGGAAAAGGGATCGGACCGACATACACGGATAAAATTAGTAGAAACGGTGTTCGTGTAGGTGATATTCTACATGATTTCGATATAAAATATGAGAAGGCGAAGGCTCGTCACGAACAGATATTGAAAAGTTTAAACTTTGCTTACGATTTAACGGTAGCGGAGAAAGAGTGGTTGGAAGGAATCGAATATCTGAAACAATTCGAGTTGGTGGATAGTGAACATGAGATTAACCGATTGCTGGATGATGAAAAATCCATTTTGGCCGAAGGGGCTCAGGGTACCATGCTGGATATAGATTTTGGTTCTTATCCTTTCGTAACTTCTTCCAACACGGTTTGTGCGGGGGCTTGTACGGGATTGGGTGTTGCTCCTCATCGTATCGGGGAGGTTTATGGCATCTTTAAAGCATATTGTACCCGCGTAGGTAGCGGACCATTCCCAACGGAACTGGAAAACGAAACGGGTGAAAAACTTTGTGAGTTGGGCCATGAGTTTGGAGCTGTAACTGGTCGTAAACGTCGTTGTGGATGGGTAGATTTGGTGGCGTTGAAATATGCTATCATGATTAATGGGGTAACCCAGTTGATCATGATGAAGAGTGACGTGCTGGATACTTTTGACACGATTTCAGCTTGTGTTGCTTACGAGGTGAATGGAGAAGAGGTAGATTATTTCCCGTATGACATTACGGAAGGGGTAAAACCGATCTATACCGAGTTACCGGGTTGGAAATGTGATATGACAAAAATGACTTCAGAAGATGAATTTCCGGAAGAGTTCAATAATTATTTGGCTTTCTTGGAAGAGGAGACCGGGGTACCGATCAAGATTGTATCTGTGGGACCGGATCGAGAACAAACGATTATTCGTTATATGGAGTAAAGAATATCTCGATAAAATAGAAAGACCGTCTTGCTGTTTGGGCAGGACGGTCTTTTTTCTTTATACAAGAGATTGTAGGTAATATACACCGATTCCGGCCAGATAACCGAGGATTGCAATCCAGGTGATGTGTTTCATGTACCACATGAAATTGATGCGTTCCATGCCCATAACGACGACTCCGGCTGCAGAACCAATGATTAGGATGCTGCCACCGATTCCCGAACAATATGCAAGGAGTTCCCAGAATGTTCCATCCGTCGTGAAATTCATGAGGTATGGTGATAAGGTACCGCTTGTGTGAGTCAAGGGGTACATCCCCATGACGGCAGCGACAAGTGGAACATTATCGATCACGGAGGAAAGAAAACCTATGATCATGTTTATTAGGTAAACGTTGTGAATTTTGTCATTTAAGAACGTGGACATTTGGTCAAGTATGCCTGCTATTTGTAAGGCAGCGACAGCCATAAGGATTCCCAAGAAGAATAGGAGGGTGCTGTAATCAACTTTTGTAAGTATGGATGGAATCCGGTGTATCTTTTCCGGAGAAAGGTTTCTTTTTCGATTATAGAGAATTTCCGTGTATGTCCACACGGCTCCTAAGGCTAGCATGATCCCCATGAATGGGGGGAGATTCGTGAATTCTTTAAAAACAGGAACGAATAGGAGGCTGGCAATACCGATGCTTAGGATTGTCATTTGTTCTCCGCGACTGATGGCTAAGGTTGTGTTCGTGTTTGTTGCTTGTTGAGGCTGTGTTTCTCCTTGTAACCGGAAAGTCATGATGACCAATGGAACAATTAATGAAATCAGGCTTGGAAGGAACAGGTGGCGGATAACATTCAGAGAGGTTATGTTGTCATTAATCCAAAGCATAATCGTGGTAACGTCTCCTATTGGGGTCCATGCTCCACCTGCGTTTGCGGCAATAATAACGATACTTCCGAATATCCATCGTTCTTGTTGCTCGTTAACTAGGCGGCGAAGTAACATGATCATGACAATGGCTGTGGTTAAGTTGTCGAGTACAGAAGACATGATAAAAGTAATCAAGGCAATGATCCACAATAATTTTCGTTTATTGCGTGTGGTGATATGGTTCGTGATCAAGGTGAACCCGTTATGGGTGTCAATCCATTCCACGATTGTCATGGCCCCGAGCAGGTAGAATAAAATTTCGGCGGTATCTCCAAGGTGGTTAATAATTTCATTGTCAGTATGTGGGATGAAAGTCCATAATAGTATTCCTAGAAGGAGTGCTATGGCACTTTTACTGATTCCGGTCTGATGTTCGAGGGCGATCAGAATGTAGCCGCTAATGAATAGGATTACGAGTAACAATGTCATGTCTTGTTGTTGGGTTAATGAAGTTTTTCAATCGTATTGTATCTTTCATACGCAATTTTGCGTAGATTGGTTTATCTTTGTGTGAAGATAAGAATAGAGTAAAATAGATACGGATATGATGACATGGGATTTTTTCTTTAGGTTATTAGTGGCCGGAGTTTTAGGGGCCATCATAGGTTTGGATCGTGAATACCGGGCGAAGGAGGCGGGATTTAGGACTCATTTTCTGGTGGCCTTAGGTAGTGCGCTTTTTATGATCGTGTCAAAATATGGGTTTTGGGATATTCTTGGGGATACGGGGATCGGTCTTGACCCGAGTCGTATTGCGGCTCAAGTGGTGAGTGGTATCGGTTTTTTGGGAGCGGGGACTATTATTAGCCAGAAGTTATTCGTGAGAGGATTGACCACGGCTGCCGGGATATGGGCTACTTCTGCCATTGGACTTGCAGTTGGAGCTGGACAATATTGGCTGGGAATCAGTGCGATGTTGTTGACTTTGTTGGGGTTGGAAGGTTTAGGATATATTTTCCAAAAGATTAGCCAGAGAAATGTATTGTTAATATTTACGACAACAAGTCAAGAGGTAATCAAGGAGGTTACCGATGAGATAAAGCGTAAAAAGCATACGATCAGTTCTTATTCTACCGAGTCGTCCAAGTTGGGAGATATGACTACTTACCGGGTGACGATGGTTATTCGAACCCATAAGACTGGAGATGAAACTTTGCTATTCCAGTTTATACAGCATTTGCCGGATGTGATGATTGATCGGATGGAATAAAAAAAGCGACCTTAAGTCGCTTTTTATTTAATTTCCATGTTTGGAGTGTAGTTTCAGTCGCATCAGACGAAGATCTTCTTCAGAGTAGTCGCCTTCGAATTCATCATAGGCATCTCCAATATTGTCGCTCTTGGCTTCCATGAAGTAGTCCATGATCTCTTGTTGTTGTTCTTCATCCAGAATTTGGTTGATGTAGTAATCAATGTTAAGTTTGGTTCCGGAGAAAACGATGGCTTCCATTTCTTTGATCAGTTCTTCGAAGGTAAGGCCTTCTGCAGAGGCGATGTCTTCCAAATCAATTTGGCGGTCAATATTTTGAATGATATATACTTTGAATTTCGATTTGTTGGCAACGGTTTTAACCACCAAGTCTTGCGCTCTTTCGATCTCGTTGTCTTCAACGTATTGTTTGATTACCTCTACGAATTCCTGTCCGTATTTTTGAGCTTTCCCTGTGCCTACACCTTGAATGTTGGCCAGTTCTTCCAACGTGATCGGGTAATTGGTACACATATCCTCTAGGGACGGATCTTGGAAAATCACGTACGGTGGCAGATTGTTCTTCTTGGCAATCTTTTTCCGTAAATCTTTCAGGATCGCAAATAAGGTGTTGTCGAGTGCTGATACTCCCCCTTTTTCCTGAAGTTTCTCTTCTGATTCTTCAAAATTATGATCTTCCATCAGCATAAAGTCTTTAGGTTCTTTTAAAAATTCGTGGCCCTTTTCAGTTAATTTTATGACCCCGTATTGTTCAATATCTTTTTCTATATAATTAGCAATTAAAGCGCGTCTGAATACCATATTCCAGAACTGTGCGTTCTTTTCAGAACCGACACCAAAAGATTCCAGTTCATCATGATGATACGATTTTATCATGGAATCGGTTTCCCCGAGAAGAATATTTACCATATGGTCCACCTTGAATTTCTCTTTTACTTCAAGGATGGCATTTAAGGCATCGATCAAGTATTCTTTTCCTTCGAATTCTTTCTTCGGGAACAGGCAGTTGTCACAGGCCCCGCAATTTTCTTCATCATAGTTTTCACCGAAGTAGTGTAACAGTACTTTTCTGCGGCAAAGAGAAGTTTCCGCGTAGGAAACGGTTTCCATGAGAAGTTGTTTCCCAATTTCCTGTTCGGCAATCGGTTTACCCTGCATGAACTTTTCCAGTTTTTGGATGTCTTTGTAGCTGTAAAATGTCAAGCAATATCCTTCACCTCCGTCCCGTCCGGCTCTTCCGGTCTCCTGGTAATATCCCTCAAGACTTTTCGGAATATCATAATGGATGACGAATCGTACGTCCGGTTTGTCAATACCCATACCAAAAGCGATTGTTGCCACGATGACATTGACTTCTTCCATTAGGAATTTGTCTTGATTGGCACTACGGGCCGAGGCATCCATCCCGGCGTGGTAGGAGGCAGCTTTGATTCCGTTCACGCAAAGGACTTCCGTGAGTTCTTCCACTTTTTTACGGCTCAGACAGTAGATAATTCCTGATTTGCCTTCATTGTTTTTAATGAATTTGATAATATCTTTTGTCGGGTCTACCTTCGGACGAACCTCGTAATAGAGGTTGGAACGGTTAAAGGAAGACTTGAACACTTGGGCATCCAGCATATCCAGGTTTTTCTGAATATCGTGTTGGACTTTCGGGGTAGCGGTTGCCGTCAAAGCGATAATCGGTGCTTTCCCGATTTGCTCCACGATTGGTCTGATCTTGCGATATTCGGTACGGAAATCGTGTCCCCATTCTGAAATACAGTGTGCTTCGTCCACCGCGAAGAAGGAGATGCGTACTTTTCGTAAGAATTCAATATTACTTTCTTTGGTCAGTGACTCTGGGGCTACATATAATAGTTTTGTTTTACCACTCAACACGTCTTCTTTCACTTTTAGAATATCACTTTTGCTAAGAGACGAATTCATGAAGTGGGCAACTCCCTCCGATGCGCTGAACGAGCGCATTGCATCAACCTGGTTTTTCATTAAAGCAATTAGCGGTGATATCACTATTGCTGTTCCGTCAAGTATTAAGGCTGGTAACTGATAACATAAAGATTTCCCTCCCCCCGTTGGCATCAACACGAATGTGTTGTTTCCGGCGAGGACGTTCTTTATAATCTGCTCCTGGTTCCCTTTGAAGTTATCAAAGCCGAAATACTCTTTTAATTTAGCATGTAAATCTATTTGCAATCCCATTGTTTTTTTAATTTTCACACACCCCATTTTTGCACGGGTGCGCAAATTTATAACTTAATTTGTTTCTACAAACAAAATCTTCTATAATAAATCTATCATCACTCGTTTTTGAGCTATCATAAAAAATGATACTTTTGTCCCTAGTAAAGTTATAGCAAAAAATGATAAGTACAATAGTTTTTCTCTTTTTTTGCTTTAAGGATGACTTTTGAATGAATATTTATAATTAGATAGTCATGGTAGATATAAAATCGGTTGCGCGCAAAGTGATTCAAGATGAGACAGTAGCTATTCAAAATTTGATAAACTATATAGATGATGATTTTGAGGCGGTCGTTAGATTAATTTATGAAAATAAGGGGCGGGTGATTATTACTGGTATTGGAAAAAGTGCAATTATCGCGACAAAAATCGTGGCAACGATGAATTCCACCGGAACTCCGGCTGTGTTCATGCACGCCGCGGATGCTATTCATGGTGATTTGGGAATGATTCGGGAAGAGGATGTGGTAATTTGTGTTTCTAAGAGTGGGAACACTCCGGAAATAAAAGTTTTGATCCCGTTGATACGGAATAACGGAAATAATAATATCGTGGCAATGGTGTCAAATACGGACTCTTTTCTGGCTAAGAACTCGCTTTATGTGCTGAAAGCGAAAGTGGAAAAAGAGGCTTGTCCTTTAAATTTAGCCCCGACAAATTCAACTACGGCACAGTTAGTGCTGGGAGATGCATTAGCAATGTGTTTGGTAGAGTGTCGCAGTTTCTCAAGTAGGGATTTTGCGAGATTCCATCCGGGCGGAAGTTTAGGAAAGCGTTTGTACACGCGAGTGTCGGATGTTTATGATGGAACGAATCGGCCTTGTATTACGAGAGAAGCGGGAATCCGCCCCGTGATCTTGGCCATGTCGAAAGGACGTTTGGGAGCGGTGGCTATTGTGGATGGGGAGGAACGTTTGGAAGGAATTATCACGGATGGTGACTTGCGGCGGATGATGGAAAAATATGATGATGTGGACGGGTTGACGGCAAAGGATGTCATGTCAAAATCTCCCAAGACAATATTGGAGGACGAACTGGCGTATAATGCCTACCGGATGATGGAACAGAATAGTATCACTCAACTGGTTGTTGTTGATAAAGATCGTCATTACAAAGGAATGGTACACATACACGACATATTGCGTGAAGGAGTGGTTTAATGTATGATTTGTGATTGATGATTTATGATGGGGTATTATCTTCATCTTGAGTGGTTGTTCCTGATCTGAAATCGTGAATCTGAAATCGTAAATTTTTTTTGTAATGAAATATTTGAAGTTGTGTTTTGTCTTGTTGTTATTGGCGTGGGTGTCTGTTGCAGAGGCGCAGACAACGAAGGTTAGAGGGAAAGTAGTGGATGCAGAAACGGGGGAACCGATGCCATTGGTGAGTATCGTGTTTGTGGGTACCACGATTGGGGTCACGACTGATTTCGATGGGAATTATGATATTGAGACACGGGAGGAGGTCAGCGAAATTATGGCATCTTTTGTCTCTTATGAACGCCAGACCGTAGCTGTCAAGAAAGGAGCTTTCAACACGATTGATTTTAAACTGGTACCGATCGTGACTCATTTGGACGAGGTGAAGGTAAAACCCGGAGAGAATCCGGCTCACGCGATCTTGCGGAATATTTCAAAGAATAAGAAAAAAAATAACCCGGCCGAGAAAGAATCGTACAGTTATACCACTTATACGAAGATGGAACTGGATATTGCGAACATGAAACCGGAGTTTAAAAATAAGAAGTTACAGAAAAATTTCGGATTTATTTTCCAGTACATGGACACTTCGGCCATCACGGGAAAGGCCTATTTACCCGTGATGATTTCCGAGGCTTCGGCGGATTATTACTATCGTCGTTCTCCTAAATTGTCAAGAGAGATCGTGAAAGCGAGCCGGATTTCGGGTATCGAGGAGGATTACAGTCTGGCCCAGTTCACTGGGCATCTGCATGTGAATGTCAACTTGTATGATAATTACATTAATATATTTGAGGTGAATTTCGCCAGCCCGTTGAGTGAACACGGGTTGATGTATTACAAGTATTTTCTGGTGGATAGTGTTCAGAAGGAGGGGCGAAAGATATACAAGATCCGTTTTCACCCTAAAGGAAAGTCAACCCCGGTATTTGACGGGGAGGTAAATATTGACTCGACGACATGGGCGTTGGAATCTGCCCGGTTGAGAATGGCGAAAGGGTTGAACGTGAACTGGATCCGGGATTTGGCTATCGAGAACACGAACGAGTTGATAAACGATTCCACTTGGTTTTTAAAACAGGACAAGATATTGGCCGATTTTACCGTGCAGATGAAGGATTCGTCCAAGTTAATCTCGTTTATGGGGCATCGTCAGATTGACTACTCTAATGTGCGAGTAAATGAGGATATTCCTACCGAGGTACAGAAGTTGGATAATGATGTGATCATTAATAAGGATGTACTCCAAAGTGATGAAAATTACTGGCAGTCGGTGCGTCCTTACGAGTTAAGTGAAAAAGAGCAGAATATATATAATATGGTGGACTCGATTAAGAATGTCCCGCTATATAAAAATATATACGATATTATCCAAACAGCCCTACTGGGGTATTATAACACGAAATATATCGGTTTCGGGCCTTATTATAAGTTAGTCAGTTTTAACAAGCTGGAGGGGTGTCGTTTTCAACTGGGGGTGAAGACCACGAGTGATTTCAGTAAACACGTGCGGCTTTCCGGGTATGGGGCGTACAGTACGAAAGACGGGGAGTTTAAAGGAGGCGGGACTGTCGAGTATATCTTTAATAATCAACCGACTTCTAAGTTGACTTTTAGCGGGAAACATGACGTGTTGCAGTTAGGGGCGAGCGAAAATGCTTTTACCACGGGTAATATATTGAGTTCTATATTTTCTAGGGGAAACAATGATAAGCTGACGTTGATTAATTCATTTGATGTACGTTATGAAAAGGAGTGGTGGCAAGGATTTTCGAACTCTTTTGCTTTGGAATACCGCCAGATGTTCCCCACTAAATACGTTGATTTTGTCCGTCCAAACGGGGAGGTCGTGGATCAGATTCATACCACCCAGTTCCGTTTGGGAACACGTTTGTCTAGGAACGAGATTGTCGTGCGGCAGACCTTTGATAAAGTTTCCATGGGGTCGGATTTCCCGATCGTGGGAATTGACGTGGTTGCCGGGTTGAAGGATATATTGAACGGGGATTACGAGTATTACCGTCTGGAATTGTCCGTGAAACATGATTTTAATATAGCCCCGTTAGGATATAGTGATATCATGTTATCCGGGGGGAAAATATTTAACAAGGTTCCTTATCCCTTGTTGAAACTTCATGAGGGGAATGCCACTTATTTTTATGATCCTTACGCTTTCTCTTGTATGAATTTCTACGAGTTCGCGTCCGATCTATGGGGAGCCGTGTTCTGGGAACATCATTTTAAAGGATTTTTCCTGAGCAAGATCCCGTTGATGAAACGGCTGAAATGGCGTGAGGTGGCAACGGTGAAGGCTTTGTGGGGTACATTGTCGGATAAGAATAACGGTAGTCTGCCTAACACGGATGCTATTTTCCGGTTCCCGGAGGGGATGTCTTCCGTGTCGAAACCTTATATCGAAGCTGGTGTCGGCATCGAGAATATTTTCCGTTTTATCCGGATAGATGCCATCTGGCGTTTGACGCATCGCGGGGATCGTTCGGGGCAGGATGTGGATAATTTCGCTATCAATTTCTCGTTACATCTAAATTTCTGATATTTTTCAATTTTCAATTTTCAATTTTCAATTGTAAAAGACTATCTTAGCGCGGTAAAATAGTAAGATATGAAATTAAGAGCTGAGGACTTAGTAAAAAAATACAAGAGCCGTACGGTGGTAAAAGGGGTTTCCGTGAACGTGGAACAAGGGGAGATCGTCGGGTTATTGGGACCGAATGGGGCAGGAAAGACCACGTCATTTTATATGATAGTGGGATTGATTAAACCGAACGGGGGACGTATTTTCTTGGATGACACGGAGATCACGACAGAACCCGTGTATCGTCGTGCCCAGCTTGGAGTGGGGTATCTTGCCCAGGAAGCTTCCGTGTTCCGGCAGTTGAGCGTGGAGGATAATATTAAGGCCGTTTTGGAGATGAGTAATTTACCGAAGGATTACCAGCGTCACCGCTTGGAGGAGATGTTGGATGAGTTCGGTTTACAGCATATTCGCAAGAGCAAGGGAATTCAATTATCGGGAGGTGAGCGTCGGCGTACGGAGATTGCGCGGGCTTTGTCGATTGCCCCGAAATTTATCCTGTTGGACGAACCTTTTGCCGGTGTGGACCCGATTGCCGTGGAGGATATTCAGAGTATCGTGATCAAGTTGAAAGAGAAAAATATCGGGATTCTGATCACGGATCACAACGTGCAGGAGACATTATGTATCACTGATCGGGCTTATTTGTTGTATGATGGGAGGATTTTACAATCCGGCTCTGCGGAGGATTTGGCTAATGATCCGGAAGTTAGAAGGGTTTATCTGGGAAAAAACTTTGAATTACGCAGGAAAAAATAAAAAAACGGTCAAATCGTTTTGCTTTTCGCGAAAAAGCAATATATTTGCACCGTCAAAATAGCAAGCGGGCGTGGCGAAACTGGTAGACGCACTAGACTTAGGATCTAGTGCCGCAAGGCGTGGGGGTTCGAGTCCCTTCGCCCGCACTTGAAGAGATGGCCGCCTTACAATGAGGTGGCCTTTTTGTTTGTTTTATCAATTATTGTATTATCATAGAGAAGTATGAATGTAACAAAGAACCAAATCGACGATCTTAATGCAACCATTAAGATTCAATTGGATAAGGATGATTACGCAACTCGCGTGAGCGACGCGTTGAAAGATTACCAGAAGAGAGCGGTGATTGATGGTTTCCGGAAAGGAAAGACCCCTTTCGGGATTATCAAGAAAATGTACGGTAAAGCCGTTTTGATTGAGGAGATCAACAAGTTGATCGGAGAGAGTTTGTCTAATTATATCCAAGAGAACGATTTGAATATCTTGGGTGAACCACTTCCGAGTGAAACGGAACAGAAAGAGTTGAATCTGGACGAGGAAAGTTTCGAGTTCGTTTATGATATCGCTTTGTCTCCCGCGATGAACGTGAAGTTAAGCAAAAGAGAGAAAGTTCCTTATTACATCATCAAGGTGGATGATGAAATGATAGACAAACAGATTGAAAGCATCTGCAAGAGTAATGGCGAATTGACTCCGGTTGACACGATTGAGGGATCAGAGTACGTGAAGGGGGAGTTGATCGAGTTGGGAGAAGATGGAAAACCAAAAGAAGGCGGAATTCATGTTGAGGATGCCTCTTTATCTGTTGAACACATGAAGGATGAAGAGCAGGTGAAAATTTTTACCGGTAAGCAGGCTGGAAACGAGGTGATTTTCAATCCGTCAAAAGCTTATCCGAATAAAACGGATTATGCCGCTTTGTTACAAGTAAGCAAGGAAGAAGCCGAGCATATTACTTCTGATTTCTGTTTTATCATCAGCGAGATCAAACGTTACGTTGAGGCAGAAGTAAATCAGGCTTTATTTGATAAAGTTTACGGGGAAGGTAATGTGAAGAGCGTTGAGGAGTTCCGTGCCCGCGTGAAAGAAGACTTGGCTAAACAGTTCAAAGCTCATAGCGAGTACCGTTTGACGGTAGACGCTCGTGACAAGATGTTGAAGAAAAACGAGGATGTGGTTCTTCCGGAGACATTCTTGAAACGCTGGATGTTGGCTACCAATAAAGAATTGACCCAAGAGGCTGTCGATAAAGATTTCGATTCTTACCGGGATGAATTCAAATGGCAATTGATCAAGGGGGATATGATCAAGGAAAATAGCATAAAAGTTGAAGACGAAGATATGAAGGCTGTTGGGCGTGAAGTTGCCGCCGCTCAATTACAACAATACGGATTGTACGGTTTATCTGACGAGCAATTGGATGGTTTTGCCGTTCGTTTGCTTGAGAATGAGAAACAACGTGCCAGTCTTTACGACCGTGCATTGGAAAATAAGATTTTCAGTGTTATTAAGGAGGGCGTGAAACTGGAAGAACAAGAAATATCCATGGACGATTTCGGCAAATTGTTCGAAAAGTAATTAAGACCATATAATGGTGACCCCGTCTCGTTGAGGCGGGGTTATTTTTTTACCTGAAAGTTTGTCGGAAATGTTCCTGTGATGCTCCGTACTTTCGCTATAGTCTCACTATAGTTTCGGTAAGAGGTTAACGATAGGTCAACGAAAGGTTAACGAAAGGTTATCGATGTTTACAGTTGATTCTTTGTCGTGTTTTTACTGATGTTTGATTGATATATTAACGAGACACCGGTGCAACTTACCAGTAATATATATGCGAGTTACTTGAAATATGGGAAAGCGGAAAATCGGTTGGGAAATAAGAAATGGACATAAAAAAAGCTATCCTTCATAGGATAGCTTTATATCAGTAATTCAGAATTCTTATTTCATGTTCAATTTGGCACGAGTGATGTACTTTTCGATGTCACGGGCTTCGTATGAAGCGGGGAATTCTTTTTCCAATCTTTCGTACATATTCAACGCACTTTTGTAGTCGTTTGCTTTTTCGAAAGCAAGTCCGGCTTTCATCATGATCACCGGGGTTGTAGCCATGTTGGTCGTTCCGGTAGTTGCTTTTTGATAATAGCTGGAAGCTTTTTTGAAATCGCCTAACTGCATATAAGCGTCACCCAAATTTGCCGTTACCATACTGGAGAAAATTACATCATCAGAAGAAAATTTTTCCAAGTGTTTGATGGCATTTTGGTTGTCTCCCAAGTGTAAATAGCAGATTCCCGCGTAATAGTTAGCTAAGTTCCCGCTGGGAGTAGAGCTGTATTTGTCAATGATCTCCAAGAAACCGGGGGCGTTTCCATCACCGTTAAGAGCCATATTGAAGGAATCTTTTTCAAAAAGGTTCTCGGCAACAAACATTTGTTTCAGCGCTTCTTGTTCCATCGGGGCCTTGTAGAATCTGTAATATCCCAAGATTGCACCTACCACGATGATAATAACGAGTACACCTCTTACCAATAATTTTTGATTTTTCTCGATAAATTGTTCGGTCGAAATCGTGGCTTCTTCAATTTGTTCAAAGCCATCCGCACGTTTCTGTTTCTCTTTTGACATGTTTATATGTTTTTTGTTATTTACTTTTCTTATTCCTAGACGTATCGCTTGTCAACGTGCAAAATTAATTTTTTTTTTGATACCAAAAGGGGCTCCACGAAATTTTATGCAAAAAATTATCTGTCTGGCGGATTATATCCTTCTTTTCCTTACTTTTGATCATCTGTTTCACGTCTGCGTTGGAACTTGTTGCTTGTAACCACTAACAGTTGAAGTGAATGATTTTAAAGAACTTGAATATTGTCAACTATAAGAATATCGCCGAGGCGAGTGTCACGTGTAGTCCCCGGTTTAATTGTTTTATCGGGAATAACGGTGTGGGGAAGACCAATATTCTGGATGCCGTGTACCAGTTGTCGATGTGTAAAAGCTATTTCAACTTGCCCGATGCGCAGAATATACGTCACGGGGAGACTTTTTTCGTGATTGAAGGGCAATATGATTACGGGGAGGAGGAGATTGACGTGTACTGCGGGGTGAAGCGGGGACAGAAGAAGATTTTTAAAAAGAATAAAAAGGCTTATGCCCGGCTTTCTGATCATATCGGGTTGTTACCGTTAGTTATTATTTCACCTGCGGACGTGGTGTTGATTGATGGTGCCAGTGAGGAGAGAAGGCGTTTTATTGACGGGGTGATCAGCCAGTGTGATAAGGAGTACCTGCAATTGTTGATCCGCTATAACCGGGTGTTGGTGCAACGAAATAGTTTTTTGAAGGAATACGCAGGTCGATCCATTGATGCGGATATGTTGTCCGTGTGGGACGAACAACTTGCGGACAGCGGGCGTGTCATTCTTGAACGGCGTAGGGCTTTTGTGTCCGAGTTGGAGGGGATGTTTCAGGTGTATTACGACCGGGTTTCGTTGGGAAGGGAAAAGGTTATGTTGGAATATTCGACAACTATAAAGAATGATGATTTCCCGACTTCATTGCGTGGTAGTTTCGAGCGGGACCGGATATTGACTTATACGACAGTGGGTGTGCATCGGGATGATTTAAACTTGAGCCTAGAAGGGTATCCCGTGAAAAAGTTGGGTTCCCAAGGGCAGAAGAAGAGTTTCCTGACAGCGTTGAAGTTGGCACAGTTTGCTTACTTGGTGAAACAGAAGGGGGTGAAGCCATTGTTACTGTTGGATGATATTTTTGATAAGCTGGATGCTGACCGGGTAAGCCAAATCATTCAAATTGTTTCAAGCACGGACTTTGGTCAGGTTTTTGTTACAGATACCAATCGTGAACATATTGACGAAATTTTGCAACAACATGTCATGGAATACAAGATATTTCATGTCGAAGGAGGAGAAGTGATGAATTTGTAATTTATTATGATTCCATGATTAAAGCGTGCTAGTAGGTGAGAAAGAATCACTTAATCGTAAATCATAAATCACTAAATTTGGTGGAATCTAAAATTTAAAATCTAAAATAGTTGGGGTTGTTTAGAAAATCGTATTTTTGTAGAACGAATTTACTTGTAAAATCATAATAAATAGGAATATTTTGAAGCAGGGTAAGACATTGACAATGGATGAACTGGTAAATCTTTACTTGGAGCAGATGGGGTTATCCCGTCAGTTCAAAGAGAGGGAGGTGTGCCAGGTTTGGCCGGATGTCGTGGGGGGAATGATTGCTTCCCGGACGAAAAGTTTACGGATTTCAGAAGGAAAAGTGTTCGTGAGTTTCACTTCTTCTGTGGTAAAGAACGAGATTCTGATGGTGAAAGAGGGACTAATAAAAGCCTTGAATGACCGGGTCGGGGATCATGTTGTGAAAGATATTGTGGTGTTCTAGGGATGGAACATTTAATAAGGATATAGATGAAATTAATTGATACGAATGATTTTTTGCTTGGCTCTCATGGGTTGAACCGGTTTCGGGAAAGTCTGGTATCCAAGTTGGTGATGTATATTTTGCGGTTGCATAAACTAGATAAGTTGAACGTGAAGGTGAATGATGACGATCCGGAAGTTCTTTTGGATAGTTTGATCGAGGCTCTGGGGGTGACGATCGACGTGAGCAAGGAAGATTTGGAGAAGATTCCCAAAGAGGGTACTTTTATCACGGTTTCCAATCACCCGTTCGGGGGATTGGATGGTATCGTGTTGGTGCGTTTGCTGTGCAAGTTGCGTCCGGATTACAAGATCATGTCTAATTTCCTTTTGAAGAAAATAGTTCCGTTACAGGATTATATCTTGGGGTTGGACCCGGAGGAGAGCAAGAAGGATTCGAATATGCGAGTGATTAAAGAGGCAATACGTCATGTCATTGACGGAAAACCTTTGGGGATATTCCCTGCCGGGGAGGTTTCTTCTTATCAGGCTGATTCGAATCACGTGGAAGATAAGGAGTGGGATTCTTCGGTGTTGAAGCTGGTGAAGATGGCGAAAGTGCCGGTCATCCCGATTTATTTTAAAGGGTCTAACAGTTTGTTGTTTTATTTGCTGGGAATGATTCACCCGGTATTGAAAACGATTAAATTGCCTTCCGAGTTATTGAATAAGAAAAACCGGGTGGTGAAGTTAAGAATCGGGAATCCGATCAGCGTGGAAACTCAGAATACTTTCCACGATATAGCCCAGTATGGCAAATTTTTGCGGGCGAAAACCTATTTGTTGGGATCTGCGTTAGAAGTAAAGAAGTTTTTTATTAAATCACAAAAAGCAATGCCTAAAGCAGAACCGGTTGCAGTAGAGACAGAGAGTGCGGTATTGAAGAAAGAAATCGAGGGTATCGCTGAAGATTACTTGTTGTTTAACATGAAAAATTACGATATATATTGTTCTCCTTCCGTGAAGATTCCGAACGTGTTGAACGAGATCGGGCGTTTGCGGGAAGTTACTTTCCGTGCGGTGGGTGAAGGTACGAATCGTAGTATTGACCTGGATGAATATGATCTTTATTACTATCACCTGTTTATTTGGGACCGGGAAGAAGAGAAAATTGTCGGGGCTTATCGCGTGGGGAAAGGAAAGGAGATTATTGACCGTTACGGGATGAAGGGATTTTATATCAATTCGTTGTTTAAGATGCGGAAAGAGATGTTACCCGTGTTGTACGAGTCAATCGAGCTGGGACGTTCTTTTATTACGGAGGAGTACCAGCGTAAACCGCTCCCCTTGTTCATGTTGTGGAAAGGTATTCTTTATTTCTTATTGAAGAACCCTGAGTATCGTTATCTGATCGGTCCGGTGACCATCAGCGGGAAGTACACAGAAGTATCGAAAGAGCTGATTATGCGTTTTATCCAAGAAAATCATTATAGTCATGAACTGGCGAAATATGTGATCCCTCGTTCCAAGTATCAAGTACATTCGGAAGAACCCGGGGTACAGGTAATGTTGGATGCTGCCCAAAAGGATATATCCGTGCTGGACAAGATGATCGGGGATATCGAGCCATCGAGCGATAAGTTACCGGTCTTACTGAAGAAATATATTTCGTTGAATGCCAAGATTATCGGTTTTAATATCGATCCTAAGTTTAATATGTGCTTGGATGGTTTACTTATTTTAGATATTTTTGATGTGCCGATGAAGACGATCGAGTCGTTGTCAAAAGAGATAAATGATGACACGATATTGAGTCGATTTTCCTCGGATAGTGTGGAACTGTAAATTTCCGATAGAATAGCATGTACGATATTTTGTATCTTTTCAAGGGAATGTTGGTTGGTTTAATGGTGTCAATACCATTAGGTCCGATGGGTGTATTAATTATCCAGAAAACCTTGCATAAGGGTGCGCTATCAGGTTTTATTGCCGGAATGGGAGCTGCCTCTGCGGATTTCTTTTACGCTTCGGTGGCGGCATTCGGGTTGGGGTACGTGATAAATACCGTGCAGACTCATGAGCTATTATTACAAATTATCGGTGGGATTTTTCTTCTGTGTATAGGGTTAAAAATCTATTTTGATAACCCGATTCGCCAGATCCGTCAACGACGTCAAGGCCGGGTGAGTAAGACCGGGTTGTTGGGAGATTATCTTTCATTGTTTTTCTTGACAGTTTCCAATCCGATCACGGTGGTCGTTTTTATGGCTGTTTTTGCCGGAATGTCCGTTTTCGGGGAATCTTCTTCTATGCTGGGTGAGTTGTTGGTGGTGATCGGGGTGTTGTTAGGCGGTGGCGTGTGGTGGTACACGCTCTCGACTTTGGTAAATATCTTTCGTAAGAAGTTCCGGTTACGCGTGTTAATCACGATTAACCGGGTTTCCGGGTTAGTCATCACGATTTTGGGGGCGCTGGTTATTTTAGCCGCTTTCGCTCCTTTTAAAAATCTGGTGATTCATTGATTACCCGGTTCGGATTTTTGATTTTAATTTTCCGTTCTTGATTGGAAATGCCGGGAGTCCCCCCAGACCCCGTAGGCTACTTTACAGCCGCTTTTCAGGATACTTTCTTCCAGTTTGCGCATGGATTCTGCGGCACCCTCGTGGGTCCCCGGTTTATTCTCGTAAAGTTTATAAAGGGTGCGGTTCGTTGTGGGAGTGATGTTTGGCATCACCACGTTTGCCCCGATTTCCAGTGCTTTTTCTCTCCCGGCAGGTTCAATGGCCTGGAGGGCCGTGGTGGCAGCGATGTTAATGTCCGGCATGAGAATCCGGAGGGCGGCGACCATGTGAATGGACAGACGCAGTCTTTCTTGAAGGGAAAGGAGTAGGTGACGGTACTCGTACAAGGGGGTGGCATGGTGTTCTAGGTAAGGCCCCATACCTACCATGTCGATGTCCATGGATTGTAGGAACAGTAAGTCATTTGCTAGGTCGGTGATTGTTTGAAAGGGCAACCCGATCATCACGCCGGTTCCTGTCTGATACCCGCAGCGTTGCAGGCTTTCCAAGCACCTCAACCGGGTAGCGTGAGAATGGAGCGGGTTGTTCGGGTGAATCTTGGCGTATAATTCGGGATTGGATGTTTCGATGCGCAACAAATAACGATGTGCTCCGGCATCTTTCCAGCGCTTGTAAGAGTCTTCCGTTTGTTCTCCCAGCGAAAGGGTGACGCCTAGCTCGTTGTTACTGTTCTTTTTGATTTCTTGCAATAAACGGGTAATTCGATCTACAAATGCTTTATCGGAACGTTCGCCACCCTGTAATACGATGGAGCCGAAATGATGCGTGTAGGCGAAGTCGGCGGCATCAAGAATCTCCTTGTCCGAAAGTGCATATCGGGCTGTTTCCGTGTTGGATTTCCGGATGCCGCAATAAAAACAATCTTTGGTACAGATATTGGAGATTTCAATTAATCCCCGGAGGTAGACGTTGTTACCGATGGTTTCGTTCTTTATTCTTTTCGATTCCGAGTAAAGCCGGTTTTCTTCTTCTCCCTGACAAGTCAGCATGTTTTCCAATTCCGGCAGCGTATATATTTTTTTCATGCGATTTTCCTTTTTACAAAAGTAGGAAAAAGGCTCGATTTTACTAAATTTGTTCCTGTGAAAAAAGCGAAGCTTTTTTTCGTTTATAAGGTTTATAAAGTTATAAGGTTCGTAAAGTACTTTATAAACTTTATGTACCTTATGAACTTTATAAACTGACTAAAATGGTGAAGAAAATTGCATTAATCGTTTTTGGAGTTGTCCTTCTCGGAGGAATAGGATTTGCGCTATGGTGGGTGAACGAGCGGGAACGGGAGGTTGATGTTCCGAAGGAATCGTTTATTCCCTATAATTCAGCTGTTGTGGTTAATGTGAATGCGAACGCAAATTTGTCATCGAAAATTACTATTGCTTTTGACCGGGAGATCAAGACGTTCCGGGAAAGTATGTTGTGTCGGGTGGTGGATACGTTGAAACAGGCGTCTCAGGTAGATACTTCTTCCTACGTGATGGCGATTCGGGTGGAGGGAAAACAATCGATTCGGTTTTTGTACGTGTTAAACCGGAGTGGTTTGTTTTCCAGAGGGGATGTACATGCTTTTTTGCAGAAAATGTTTGCCGGGGTGCAGGTGAAAGAGCGAAAATATAATAACCAGAAGATATACTTGGCAAGTCGGGGAAAGGATGAGGTGTGTTACGCTGTTGTCGGTGGTATGGTGCTGGTTTCTAATTCCGAGCTATACGTGGAGGATGCCGTGAACCAGTTGAGTAATCCCGGTGAAGATGAGAAAGACGGGGCGCCCCGTTTTAAAAACGTGAATCGTTATTTCTCCGCGGGAGCCGGTCTGAACGTGTTCTTGAACACGACTTGTTTTTCCGATCTACTTCCTTTGTTATTGCAGAAGGATTTTATTGCTAAACAGACGAATATTGCCAAGTGGTTCAAGTGGGGAGCGTTAGATGGTGAAATAAAACCGAGTGGCATCAGTTTTAACGGTTTTGTGCATTATGACGGGTTGAAAGCCGCTTTCCCCGTTGCGTTTAAGGGACAACTTCCTCAGGATTCCAAACTGGATGCCGTTATGCCTGCCGACGTGAAAAGTGTTAGCATTCTGGCTTTGAATGACGTGAAGAATTATCTGGCATCTCTTGAGACTTATCGTTATGGGGCGGGACAGATCGAGAATGTTCGGAAAAGAAAACAGGAGTTTGCCCGTCTTTTCGGGGATAAATTGGATGAAGAGTGGCAGGCTTTGTTGAAAGGTGAATGGGGAAAAGGGACGCTTTCTTATGATGCGAGCCGGAAACAGGAGGAAGGGATCGTGGTGGTTCACGTGAAAGCCGGGAGTCTAGCTAGAGGATTACTGGAAAAGATGTTGAAAACGTATGCCTCGAAGTCCGGGACTTCTGAAATTTCGTTATATCGTTCATTTGCCTTGGATAAAGATAAAAAAGTGAGTTACTTCAAGATGCCTGTTCCCGATTTTGCCGGAGTGATGTGGGGATACGTATTGGGAGGAATAGCAACGAATTATGTGTTGGTGGAGGATAATTACGTGGTGTTTGCTTCTTCTGAAAAAGGTCTTCAAGCGTTTGCGAGTGATTACATGCGTCGTTTGAGCGTGAGAGATCAGGAATGGTACCAGAAGTTGAGAACGAAATTGTCCTCGAAGTTTAACTGGATGTATTTGTCCGAGATGGTTTCGATGTTACCTTATTACGAACAGGTGACTAAAGGGACTTTGCGTGAGTTGTTAGAGCGAAATAAAGAGGGAATGGAGGTATTTTCTTCTCTCGGGTTACAATGGGTGTGTGAGGGTGATATGCTGTATCACACGTTGTTTTTAAGTACAGAAGAGGTGGAGCAGAAACAGGCTCAGATCATGTGGCAGACACGATTGGATGCCAGAATGAGTATGAAACCGGCAATCGTGGTGAATCATAACACGGGAGAACGTGAACTTTTCGTGCAGGACGAGGGAAACACGATTTACTTGATTAATGACGTGGGACGTATCTTGTGGAAATTGCCGATCGAGGGGAGGATCAATAGTGAGGTTTATCAAGTAGATATGTTTAAAAACGGGAAGTTACAATATTTATTTTCTACACCAAGCCATCTTTATTTGATTGACCGGAATGGTAATTATTTACCTCGATTCCCACTGGCGTTCAAGTCTCCTTGCAAACAGGGTATCTCGGTGGCTGATTACGAGAATAACAAGAATTATCGGGTGTTTGCTCCCGGGGTGGATCATCACGTGTATTTGTACGAGTTGTCGGGTAATTTCGTGAAAGGTTGGGATGTGCCAAAGAGTGACAATGATATTGTATCTAAAATCTATCATTTCCGGGTGGATGGAAAGGATTATCTCGTGTATGCAGACCAGTATCGATTGTATATTTTGGATCGTAAGGGAAAAGAACGGGTGAAGGTGTCTACCCTGTTGAATTTATCCGGTAATACGCCTTTGTACCTGACGAGGCAGAACGGTCAGATGAAGATCGCTTTCTCGGATGTTAACGGGGAGATCGTATTGGTTGATTTCCGGGGCCGTGTCGAGCGAGTCAAGGGAGAGAAAATGGTCGGTGGTGGAATACTCAACGTGGAAGATATTAATGGTGACGGGCAGGATGAGTTTGTTTATTCCCGGAAAGATATGCTTTGCGTGTATGATGTTCAAGGTAAATTGCTGTTGGAGAAATGCTGGGAAAATGCCGAGCTGAGTTTCCCGTATGTTTATCGTTTCTCGGCTCGGGATTCGAGAATTGGAGTTATGGATGGTAAAGGGGAACGTCTTTTCTTGTTGGATATGAAAGATGTTTCCAAAGGTTTTCCTATACGTGGAAATTCCCCGTTTTCGATCACTTTCGGGGATAAGGGAAATGCAGGATTTTATTTGTTCGCCGGGAGTGACGGGACGCATTTGTTGAAATACCGGGTTTTGCGATAGTCGTGTTTGTTCTTAGCTAGCATGGTGTTACATGGATGTTGCTGTTTTTTGTTTTTTTTGAAATTAATGGTAAACTTGCAATAGAAAAAATGTATATAAGCGTTATTGTATGAAAATGATAAAATTCGGGTTGGCTTTATTTTTAGTGACATTAATTGCTGGTAGAGCCTTTGCTCAAAACGTGGGAAAGTTGAAAAACTATTTGGAAAAGAATAAGTTGGAAAGTGTGGCGGGACAGGGGTTTGCTGAGAAAAAATTGACTGCAACAGGGGCCCGTGATGCCGGGATTGTACTGGTTGAGGCATGGGAAAAAGAGATTAAAGAGAAATATCATCGTTCTTGGGGATTGAAAACTTTTAACCGGGAGGGGTTACAGATGAAGTTTGATTACCGGGTATTTGGTGAAAAACCGGCGGATGGGCGTAGCCTGTACATATCCATGCATGGAGGGGGTAATGCTCCGGAGGCATTAAACACCCAGCAATGGCAGAATCAGATTCGTTTGTACGAGCCGGCGGAAGGAGTTTATGTAGCCCCGAGGGCGCCTTGGGATGATTGGAACATGTGGTTTAAACCGGGATTGGACGAGTTCTTCGAGGCGTTGATTCAAACGGCTATCGTGGAGATGGGTGTGAATCCGGATAAGGTATATCTGTTGGGGTATTCTGCCGGTGGAGATGGTGTGTGGAGAATGGCCCCCCGTATGGCCGATCGCTGGGCGGCAGCCTCGATGATGGCCGGGCATCCGGGAGAAGCTTCGCAGGTGAATTTGCGTCACGTTCCTTTTATGATCTGGATGGGAGAAAATGACGGGGTATACGACCGGAATAAGTTGGCGGTAGCGAAAGGGAACGTGTTGGATTCTTTACAGCAAGTGGAGCCGGAAGGGTATATACACGAAACGCATATTGTGAAAGGCAAGGGTCATTGGATGGATCGGGCAGATACGGTAGCGATCGCGTGGATGGCTAAATATAAAAGAAATGCTTTGCCGAAAGAGATTGTCTGGCGTCAGGAAGAGGTGGTTCGTCCGTCCATGTACTGGTTGGGAGTAAATCCGGCAGATGCTCGTCCGGGAATGACCGTGGTGGCAGAACTTGCCGGGAATGAAGTGAAAATCGTGAAGAGTGATTATCCGAAATTAAGAGTTTATCTGAATGATAAGATGGTGGATATGGATAAGCCGGTAAAGGTTACTTATCAAGGAAGGACGTTGTTTGAGGGGAAGGTGGAGAGAACGATGGGATGCTTGGCAAAAACTTTGCAGGAAAGGGGAGACCGGGAATTGATGTTTAGCGGGTACGTGGATGTGAAAATATAACCTTGAAGATGAGGTGCGTGGAAGTTTCTCCAAAAGTTATAGGAATAGCTCGTCATCGCTTACAAACAGACGGGCAAGGGGTTTCTACGTTGGTGGCGTTTCATGGTTGTCCGTTGCATTGTAGGTATTGCTTGAATCCACAATCGTTGAACAATGGGAGGTACTGGAAACGATATGATTGCAGGACATTGTACGAGGAGGTTAAGGTGGACGAGCTTTATTTTTTGGCTACCGGAGGTGGGGTGACTTTCGGGGGAGGGGAACCGTGTTTGCAGAGTGAATTTATTGGGAAATTCCGGGAACTTTGTGGGAAAGAATGGTTGCTGACAGTGGAGACATCTTTGAACGTGGGGCAGGAGTATGTTGAGCGATTACTCCCGGTTGTCGATCGTTTTATTATTGATATCAAGGATATGAACCCGGATATTTATAAGCAATATACGGGTAGAGATAACGAGGCCGTTGTTTGCAATCTTCGTTTGTTGGTGGAACGAGGCCGAGGGGAGGATATGCTTGTGCGTGTACCTCTTATTCCCGGTTATAATACCGATAAAGACCGGGGGAAAAGTTGCAGGCAATTGGAGATGATGGGGATAAAGTATTTTGATCTTTTCACGTATAAGATGAATTAGTGTTATGATGCAAGGGAAACAAACTTGTAAAATACTGAAAGAGATTCGCAAGCAAGTTGCCCGGGCGAATGATATCGAGTATGTTGTTTCAGAGTGCCAGTATAAAGGCGATTGTTTGGGAACTTGTCCCAAGTGTGAGGCAGAAGTTCGTTATCTGACACAGGCTTTGGAACACAGGCGTTTGGCAGGAAAGGTTGTTTCGTTGATGGGAATATCGATAGGCTTGATGGGAGTTCCTACTGCGGCATATACTATGGGGGAGGAAGTGGCTGTTGAACAGGATACGGTCTGTTTAGGTGTGGGAGAGATTCTTGTACGAGGAAGAGTGGTGGATAGTGTGGGAAATCCATTGGCGAATGCACATATCGTGGAAAAGGGAATGACAATGGGAACGTGTAGTAATCAAGACGGGTATTTCTCTTTGGGAGTATCTGGTGTGTTACCGTTACGGGTCTCGTTTATCGGGTATGAAAGCAAAGAAGTCTGGGTTCCAAGGGGGGGAGCGTCCAACCTAAGGGTTGTGTTGAGTCAGGGGATTTTTGCACTGGATGAGGTGGGGGTAAATGGTTATTTTAATAGTACGAAACATTCATTCATAGCAGGAATGATGACAACTTTCGCTAAAGGGGATAATATTTTGGTACCCCAAGGTTGGTTTCGAGTTGAAGGTTGTGTCGAGGATGAGAATGGAGAACCTTTATCGGGAGTTGTGATTTATCGTAAACGAAAAGGGAAAAATTTCCCAGAGTGTACTACAATAGATGGAGGAACATTCGAGTTCTGTTTGAAGAGACGTCGGCGGCTTTGGTTCTTCAAGGAGGGGTATCAAGCACAGAAGATGAGAATTAAAAAAAAGAATGCTTTAGGTCTTCGGGTTGTACTGAAACAAGAAGAGTGTAATACGGGGAATGGTGAGGCATTTCTTTAATAACCAGTCCCGAAAGTTTAAAATGTGACTTTCGGGGCTGATTGGTATTTTTTTATGAGTTTCTTAGTAAATACTAAAGAGCGTTTGCATCAACGACTACGTCTTTGTTATATTCTCCGTTAGCTAACTTTTGGGCAACATTCTTGAATGCTTTTACCGTGTATTCCACGTCTTCCAAGGTGTGCATAGCCGTCGGGATCAAGCGGAGTAATAATTGGCCTTTCGGGATAACCGGATAAACCACGATAGAACAGAACAAGTTATAGTTCTCTCTTAAATCCATGGCAACTTGTGTTCCTTCAGCCACACTACCGGACAAATAGACAGGAGTAACCGGAGAATTTGTTCTTCCGATATTCAATCCGTCAGCTTTCAATCCGGCTTGGAGAGCTCTCACGATCGTCCATAATTTTTCCCGCAATTCAGGTCTGGTTCTCAATAGTTCCAAACGTTTGATAGCACCCTCAACCATAGGCATCGGGAGCGATTTTGCGAAGGTCTGAGAACGCATGTTATATCTCAAATACATACAAATATCTTCATCACAAGCGATGAATGCACCGATACCTGCCATCGCTTTAGCAAAAGTTGCAAAGTAAAGGTCGATACCGTCCATTACACCGAAATGATCTCCTGTTCCGGCTCCGTGAGGTCCCATGGTTCCGAATCCGTGAGCGTCATCCACGAGTAAACGGAAATTGAAGTCTTTCTTTAAAGCTACAATCTCGTCCAATTTACCAAGGTCTCCTGCCATACCGAACAAACCTTCCGTAATCACCAAGATACCACCACCGGTGTTCTCCACCCATTTGGTTGCTCTTTCCAGTTGTTTACGCAGGCTTTCCATGTCATTGTGCTGGTACACGTATCTTTTTGCCGGAGATAAACGAAGACCGTCCATGATACAAGCATGGTCTTCAGCATCGTACACGATACAATCGTGACGGCTAGTCATGGCATCAATAATGGAAACCATTCCCTGGTAGCCGAAGTTTAATAAGAAAGCGTCCGGTTTACCCACAAATTCTGCCAGTTGAGATTCCAAGTACTCGTGACGAGAAGTTTGCCCACTCATCATACGCGCCCCCATCGGGTAAGCCATACCATATTTTGCAGCGGCCTCAGCGTCAGCTTTACGTACTTCCGGGTCGTTTGCAAGACCGATATAATTATTTAAACTCCAGTTTAAAACTTCCTTACCGCGGAATTTCATACGGGGACCAATTTCGCCCTCTAATTTTGGGAAAGAGAAATAGCCATGAGCTTGTTTAGCATATTGACCAATGTTTCCCTTCTGTTGTCTTACTCTTTCAAAAATGTCCACTTCGATAAATATTTTGAAATTCTTAATCTTATTATTTACAATATGGAAACAAAGGTAACTAAAAAAATGTATTCCAAATGAGTTCTTTTGAAAAGTTGCGGTTTCGGGAGTGGAAATACGTTTAAATACTTAGTCCGTTTTTATGTGGTTGTAGAAAAACAGACTGTAGTACAAGTTACAAGTGGCAGGTTATAGATACTTGCCTCTTTTTGTTTTTAGTTTTTATCTTGCTTTGATCATAAATAGTCAATCATAAGTTGTAAATTATTTTGTGGATTGATATTTATAATTTATCTTTGCGTGATGCAAAAAAGGCACTTTATGATGAAGAATTTTATAGGATTTCTGCTTGTAATAATTTTGATGAGTTCATGTAGTGAGTATCAGAAACTCTTGAAAAGTGGTGATTCTCAGACCATGTATAAGAAAGCGGTGGAGTATTATAATAATGGAGATTACACGAAAGCTTCCAATTTGTTTGATGGGATTCGGATGGTTTTCCAGGGTACATCCAAGGCTCAGAGCGTGGCTTATTACCGGGCTTTCTGTAGTTATAACCAGAAAGATTATGAAGTTGCGGCGGAATTGTTTAAACAATTCGTTTCTATCTATCCGGAAAGTTCCTACGTGGAAGAATGTCTATATATGATCGGGTATTGTAATTTCTTGGCTTCCCCGAAGGCACGATTGGATCAAACGGTGACCGAGAAGGCGATGGAAAGTTTTCAACTTTATTTGAGCCGTTACCCGAACAGTTCTCGTAAAGAGCAAATTCATGAATACATGGATGAGATGAGGGACAAGTTGTCTTACAAGGATTACTTGAGTGCTAGAAATTACTATTTGAGAGAAAAATATAAATCGGCCGTAGTGAGTCTTGAGAATTGTTTAAAGGATTACCCGGGATCTAAATATCGGGAAGAAATCATGTACATGTTGTTCAATTCCAAGTACGAGATGGCTGTAAATAGTATTGAAGATAAACAATATGAACGTTATAATGCGGCTAAAGAGGAATATTATTATTTCCTTGATGAATACCCGGAAAGTCGTTATGCCAAGGAAATGGCTCGAAAATATGAAGTCATCAACGAGTTCTTGAAACCGTATGATGTTGATGAAGAAGAATAACCAGATAAAACAATAATATTCAAATTAACCATGGTAGATTTTAAGAAAGTTAAAGCGCCGAATAATACTATTACCCGGAATCCTGCATCATTGGCCAGTAAAGCGGATAACATCTACGAGGCAGTAGCCGTGATCGGTAAAAGGGCTAATCAGATTTCGGTTGAAATGAAAGAGGAGTTAAGTAGGAAACTTCAAGAGTTTGCCTCTTATGCGGATAATTTGGAAGAGATATTTGAAAATCGGGAACAGATCGAGATTTCCAAGTATTACGAGCGTTTGCCGAAACCCGTGTTGATTGCTACCCAGGAATTTGAGGACGGGGATATTTATTTCCGTGTTTCCTCGAAAGAGAAAGGTGATGCAAATAATGCAGACGAGGAATAGCCCCTGTCTTTAAGGAAAAGAATATACCTGAGAGTGTTATACTTTCAGGTTTTTTGTTTTAAATTTGCCAAGCAAGTTCATCTTTTCTTGATATTTGAATTCGAGAAACGTGAATTTATAACGTTATAAATAAGTGATGTTAAAAGGAAAACATATTATATTGGGAGTGACGGGCAGTATTGCTGCGTATAAGGCTGCAACATTAACTCGTCTGCTTGTGAAAGAAGGGGCGAGCGTGAAAGTGGTTATGACCCCCTTGGCGAAAGAGTTTATTACTCCCTTGACGATGGCAACTCTTTCCAAGAGTCCGATCATGGTCGATTTTTATAACCCGGAAAATGGGGATTGGAACTCTCATGTTGATTTGGGGTTGTGGGCTGATTTGTATCTGATAGCTCCGGCCTCTGCGAACACGATTGGAAAGATGGCGGGAGGTATAGCAGATAATCTTTTGTTAACGACGTATTTGTCTGCAAAATGTCCGGTGATGGTTGCTCCAGCAATGGATTTGGATATGTATAAACATCCGGCAACGCTGCGGAATTTGAAGGTATTGCAATCTTTTGGTAATATTATTATCGAACCGGAAAGTGGGGAACTGGCTAGTGGGTTGATAGGGAAAGGACGAATGGAGGAACCGGAAAGGATTGTTGCTTTTATTATTGATTATTTTGCTCGACAGGCGGATTTCAAAGGTAAAAAAGTGGTGGTAACGGCAGGACCTACTTACGAAAAAATAGATCCAGTACGTTTTATCGGGAATTACTCTTCCGGAAAAATGGGATTGGCTATTGCGGAGGAATTTGCAGGACGGGGGGCAGAAGTGGTGCTTGTGTGTGGTCCTGTAAATCTGAAAACGAATCATCCGGCGATTCGTCGGGTTGATGTGGAATCTGCAGCTCAGATGTACGAAGTAACGTCAAAAGAGTTTGTCAACAGTGATGTTGCGGTTTTGAGCGCTGCTGTGGCTGATTTTACCCCGAAGGCAAAAGCTGACCACAAAATTAAACGGGGTAAGGATGATTTGTTGCTGGAATTGTTGCCGACAAACGATATTGCTGCTGAATTAGGAAGAATAAAAACTGCGTCACAATTATTAGTTGGGTTTGCCTTGGAAACGAATGATGAAGAGGTGAATGCTCTTTCTAAGATGCAGCGAAAGAATTTGGATATGATCGTCTTGAATAGTTTGAATGATAAGGGAGCGGGCTTTAGCGTAGATACGAATAAGGTGACAATTCTGGATAAAGCGGGAGATAAGACTGTCTATGAGTTGAAAACAAAGGTGGAGGTTGCTAAAGATATAGTCGACCAGATCGCTTCCCGGTTGTAGTTTATATATGGAATTTTTGGGGTGAATTTTTTTTCTTGTAACTGGTTCGTTTGCAGGAATTCTTGTTTTCGTGCGAACTATTTTGGAAAATAAATTGGAAAATCGTTTTGTTCGGATGGAAATTATGCATAATTTTGTATTCCGATATGAAGATAGAACATCAAAATATTCGGCGAAGATTGTTTTTATGCCTGCAGTTTAGGCAGAGACATAATCGTTGTTTTAACAAGATACAGAAAACCAACATTGTCGTTAGTTGACATTGTTGGTTTTTTTTTATATGGGAGAGTATGAACGAACATAAACATTTTTAATATATAGAATTATGAATAAACGTAGCTTAGTATCCATTACCGACTACTCGAAAGAGGACATTTTGGAAGTATTGAAAATAGCTTCTGAATTTGAGAAAAACCCAAATCGTAATTTATTAGAGGGTAAGGTGGTTGCTTCCCTGTTTTTCGAGCCATCTACTCGTACGCGATTGAGTTTCGAAACAGCTATTAGTAGAATGGGAGGTCGTATTGTCGGATTTTCCGATGCTTCATCCTCTAGTACGACAAAAGGGGAATCATTGAAAGATACGACCAAGATGGTGGATAACTACTGCGACTTGATTGTGATGCGTCATCCTTTGGAGGGGGCAGCCCGTTTTGCCAGTGAGGTTGCTGATGTGCCGGTAATTAATGCGGGAGATGGTGCCAATCAACACCCGACTCAAACCATGTTGGATTTGTATTCTATCTATAAAACGCAGGGGACCCTTGAAAATCTGAATATTTTCATGGTCGGGGACTTGAAATACGGAAGAACAGTCCATTCTTTATTACAGGCGATGAGCCATTTTAACCCGACGTTCCACTTTATTTCCCCGAAAGAATTGGAGATGCCGAAAGCTTACAAGTTGTTCTTGGACGAATTGCATATTCCTTATTACGAGCATACCGAGTTGGATGATGTGATCAATGATGCGGACATCCTTTATATGACACGCGTACAACGGGAGCGTTTTGCAGATCCGTTGGAGTACGAGAAAGTGAAGAATGTATATATCTTGAAAAACTCCATGCTGGCAGGGACAAAGGATAACATGAAGATTCTTCACCCACTACCTCGCGTGAATGAGATCAGTGAAGATGTGGACGATAACAAGAAAGCATATTACTTCCAGCAGGCTTTGAACGGGGTATACACTCGTCAGGCAATTATTTTCAAAGCATTAGATTTAAAATGGTAATTAAAGAATAAAGAGATATGGCAGCAAAGAAAGAATTACAGGTTAGTGCCGTGGAGAACGGAACGGTAATAGATCATATTCCTGCAGAGAAATTATTTGACGTGATTAACGTGTTGGGAATCCAGAATTTGGAGAATACGGTAACTTTTGGTTACAATTTAATTAGTAGCAAGCTGGGTAAAAAAGGGATTATCAAGATTTGGGATAAATTCTTGAAAGATGATGAGATAAACAAGTTGGCTTTGGTTGCTCCGACGGCAAAAATCAATATTATAAAAGATTTCGAAGTTGCGGAGAAAAAAGCGGTTATGGTGCCAGAGCACGTGGAGGGAATTGCTAAATGCGTGAACCCGAAATGTATTACCAACAACCAGAATGTTCGTACAAAATTTGATGTTGTCGGGAGTTCTCCTATCGTGTTGAAGTGTCACTATTGTGAGAAATTAACTGATCAAGAACACATCGTAATCATTTAATGATACAAAGCTAATTATAAAAAGAATAGAGATACTTATGTATCTCTATTCTTTTGTTGCTAAACTTCTTGCTTTTTGTTTGTTCTTTAACGATTTACTGGTTATAAACTTGATGTAATCGTAAGAGGAATATTTTTCCACTTTTTTGGTGATCAAATTGAATCTTTCTCTTGTTTTTTGTTGCTTTACAGCTAAAGTTCCGAAGTCTTGAATCGTAACTTTTTCACCTGCTTCAAGAGATTCCAGTATACAACTGATAAATGTGTTAATGATTAATGCAGAAGTTGCTTGGGTGTGTCCACTTCTTTCTGCTACTTTTTTAGTGAGTTCTCTTTTGTTCATAATCAATTTGTTATATAATCCTACATCCTGAATGTGAATTCGATTTTCATATGATTTAACGCCTTGTTTAAAACTATTTGTCAGACTAAACGTTCATTTTACTAGACAAATATACCAAATTTTAGGAGAAACATGATGAATTCTTGCAAAAATATTACTAACAAGACCCTTACACGAAAGAAAAGGTATATAAAAAAATCTAATCTTTCATGTAAAAAGCAGTGTCAACTTTAATGAACGTTTTACTTGACACCTGTGTGATTTGTTTGTTTATATTTGTAGGTCTAGTATTTTTTATAAAATGACTATTAATGTCTTTGTTTTAATTTATTTTGTAAAACGGAAGGGTTATGACAATAGCATATTTAAGGGTAAGCACAGGGAAACAACATCTTGAGAATCAAAAAGAAGAAATTGAAAAATTTGCTGCACGGAAAAACTTGACCGTAAATCGTTGGGTGACGGAAGTGGTAAGTGGCAAAAAGAAGGAGCATGACCGGAAATTAGGGCGATTGTTGAAAAGTTTGAAAAGGGGAGACGTATTAATCGTTACGGAATTATCCCGATTAAGTCGAACATTGCTAGACATAATGTCAATTCTTCATCGTTGTCTTGAAATGAATATAACGGTATATAGCACGAAAGATGGTTATGCTTTTGACAATAGCATTAATAGTAAAGTTTTAGCTTTTGCTTTTGCCTTGGTGGCAGAAATTGAGCATAATCTCATTTCGATGAGGACTAAAGAGGCTTTGGCTCACCGGAAGTCGGAAGGAGTACGTTTGGGACGTCCGCCGGGAAAAGGAAAGCAAAACGTGTTGCTGGATAACCGGGAAGAGATTAGCCATTTGCTTGAAGAGGGGATGTCCGTGTCGGCAGTTTGCCGAATTTATCATGTTTCTCGAGAAACTTTTTATGCCGTAAACCGGAAGTATCAGCTTTTCTAAAAAGAAAAAGCTGAACGTACATGACGTTCAGCTTGTATGGAGAATTAAAAGTTCTATTCTTCCAAGAAATTAGGATACATATAGTTCGTTGCCGGAACAAACGTTTCTTTAATGGCTTGTGGAGAAACCCAGCGTAGTAGATTAAAGATCGTTCCTGCTTTATCATTAGTACCGGATGCACGACCACCACCGAAAGGTTGTTGATCAACAACAGCTCCTGTTGGTTTATCGTTGATGTAGAAATTACCGGCCGTGTGAGTTAAACGCTCTGTCATTTCCTCGATGTTGGCACGATTTTTAGAGAAAATAGCTCCGGTAAGAGCGTATGCCGATGATTTGTCCAGAATATCTAATGTTTCATCTACTTTTTCCGGATCATAAACGTAAACGGTTAAGATCGGACCGAATAATTCTTCCCGCATGGTAATGTAATCCGGTTTGAAAGCTTGGATAATGGTCGGTTGGATAAAATATCCAGCACTCATATCGTAATGCCCGCCGATAATCACTTCTGCATCTTCCGATTTGTTTGCAGCATCAATTGCGTTAGACAATTTAACGAAAGATGCCTCGTCAATAACGGCGTTTACAAAGTTCGTGAAATCTTCAACTCCACCGACTTTTATGCTAGCCATGTCCTTTTGCACGTAGTTTTCTACTTCGGGCCAGATATTGGCAGGAATGTAAGCGCGTGAGGCGGCAGAACATTTTTGTCCTTGATACTCGAACGCCCCGCGTACGATAGCTGTTGCCACTTCTTTAGGACATGCTGTCGGGTCGGCGAAAATATAGTCCTTGCCTCCGGTTTCCCCAACAATTCTCGGATAACTTCTGTATTTATCAATATTTTTCACGATAGTAGCCCAAATATCATTGAATACTTGAGTTGATCCCGTGAAATGTATACCTGCAAAATCTTTATGAGAGAAAATAACATCGGCAGCCGTCGGGCCTGAACAGTAAACCAAGTTGATAACACCGTCAGGTAATCCGGCTTCTTTTAGAATTTCCATAATCAGATGTGCCGAGTAAACGGCAGTCTTGGATGGTTTCCAAACGCAAACATTACCCATTAATGCCGGGGCTCCCGGTAAGTTACCCGCGATAGAGGTAAAGTTGAATGGAGTAAGGGCGAAAACAAATCCTTCCAAAGGACGCCATACAGTACGATTCCAGATCCCCGGAGCAGAATTCGGTTGCATATGGTATATTTCGTACATATTTTTCACGTTGAAACGGAAGAAGTCAGCTAATTCTGCCACACAATCGATTTCTGCCTGGAAAGCATTTTTGGATTGTCCTAACATGGTCACGGCATTCATCCGTTGACGATAAGGTCCGGCTAAAAGATCAGCCGCTTTTAAGAAAATGGCAGCCCGACTTTCCCAGCTCATTTTTTCCCAAGCCGGTTTAGCTTTTAATGCAGCATCAATTGCCATTTGCACGTGGCTGGCATCCCCTTGGTGATAATGTCCGAGCAGATGATGATGATCATGTGGTGGACGAATATCTACCAGTTTCCCCGTGCGAACTTCTTTCCCGTCAATGATCATTGGAACATCGGCAACGATAGAACGCAATTGATTGATTTGTGACTTCAATTCTTTTCTTTCCGGAGAACCCGGTGCATAACTTTTGATGGGTTCATTGGTAATGTTTGGTAGTTTAAATACTCCTTTGGGCATATTTTATTCTTTTATGTAGTTAGTATTCTTTCTAAATTTCCCAAATATAAAAAATATTTGATGGATAAAACAAGATATTTGTCATTTTTTATATGATTTCATCGGGTTGCAGGTTATTTTTATGTGCAAATTTTGAATTTACAACCTGTAATTGGTGAACTTGTAACTTGTAACACACGGGTAAACTCGTTTGCCCGTGTCTATAAGTTTCGTATATTTGCACTCGTTAAAATATAGAAGGTTTTATTTTGCATGATGATATATGATTTCAATTAATAATGTAAGTGTTTTATTTGGAGATTACGCGTTGCTTGACTCTATCTCTTTTCTGGTGAACAAAAGAGATCGGATTGGTCTGACTGGGCGTAACGGGGCCGGAAAGTCTACATTATTGAAGATATTGGCTGGGGTACAAGAGCCTTCCGAGGGAAGTGTATCTGTTCCTTCCGGGTTGAAAATCGGGTATTTGCCACAGACGAAAGTGTATGCAGAAGGTAAGACCGTACGGAAAGAGGCGGAAACAGCGTTTAATGATGTGCTGGATTTACAGGCAGAATTGGAGCGTTTGCATCGGGAATTGGGCGAGCGTACAGACTACGAGTCGGATAGTTACATGGCGCTGATTGATAAATTGAACGTGAAGACCGAGATGTTGCATATGCGAGGGGCGGATAATATGGATGGTGAAGTTGAGGTCGTGTTAAAAGGATTGGGATTTCGGCAAGAAGATTTGGAACGGCGGTGCGAGGAATTTAGTGGGGGATGGCGTATGCGGATCGAGTTGGCTAAAATATTATTGGCACGTCCCGATGTTTTTTTATTGGACGAGCCGACAAATCATTTGGATATAGAGTCTATATCTTGGTTGGAGTCATTCTTGCAAGGTTATCCCGGGGCTGTGGTTCTTGTTTCACATGACCGTGCATTTTTGGATAATATTACGACCCGGACGGTAGAGATCTCACTGGGAAAGATATATGATTATAAGGTATCGTATACACGTTTTACTGAATTACGTAAGGAACGTATCGAACAACAGCAACGTGCTTACGAGAACCAGCAAAAGCAGATTAAGGATACGGAGGATTTTATCGAGCGTTTCCGTTATAAGGCGACGAAAGCGGTACAGGTACAATCCCGGATCAAACAACTGGAAAAAATAGAACGAATCGAGATTGAACAGGAAGATTCTGCACGAATCAATGTGCGATTTCAACCGGCAGTACGTTCGGGGGATATTGTCGTGAGTGGGCGGGATTTGAGTAAAGCGTATGGTGATCATGTGGTACTGCATGAAGTGAATCTTGATGTGCTGAGAGGAGAGAAAGTTGCTTTTGTCGGAAGGAATGGAGAAGGTAAAACAACTTTGGTGAAGATGATTATGGATCAGATTCCCTATGAGGGAAACCTGAAGATCGGGCATAACGTGAATATCGGGTATTTTGCGCAGAATCAAGCTGATTTGCTTGACCCTTCGTTGAGTGTTCTGGATACGGTAGATCAAGTGGCAGTAGGTGAAATCCGGAAGAAAATCCGGGATATATTAGGGGCTTTTCTGTTTTCCGGTGAGGATGTCGACAAGAAGGTGAAGGTACTTTCCGGGGGAGAGCGTACCCGCTTGGCAATGGTACGTTTGTTATTAGAACCTTATAACGTGTTAATCTTGGATGAGCCGACGAATCATCTGGATATGCGTACGAAAGATATATTGAAAGATGCGTTGAAGAAGTTCGAAGGTACCGTGATTGTCGTTTCCCATGACAGGGATTTTTTGCTTGGGTTGGCAGATAAGGTGTATGAATTCGCCAACAAGGGGATAAAGGAATACCTAGGGGGTGTTGCGCATTTCCTAGAGGCTAAGAAACTGGAATGTTTCCGGGAATATGAACAGATGCACCCTCGAAAATTGCAACAGGAAGATGTCGCGGAAGAGGAGATTGTTTCTGAAAATAAAATTGCTTTTGAGGAACGGAAACAATGGAATAAAGAGATCAAAAAGTCAGAAGTGAAGATCGAGAAGTTAGAAGTGGAAATTGCTGATTTGGAACAAAAGATAGGGGAGGCAGAGGGGAAAATGGCAGAAGGCGTGATTAATGATGAGTTATTAAAAACTTATGACGAGATGAAAAAACGCTTGGAAGTCTGTATGGAAGAATGGGAAGAGGAGAACGGGCATTTGGAAGAATTGAAAGCTAGAAATTAATAATAACGAATAAGATGGCAAAGTTTAAGCAAGAGTGTATTTTCGGAATTCGGGCCGTGATGGAGGCTATACAGGATGAGAAGGAAATTGACAAGGTGATGTTCCGTCAGGGAATAAAGGGGGAGTTGTTCCAACAATTATTTTCGCTGGTGCGTGAACGTCAGATTCAGTTCCAGTACGTACCCGAAGAGGTGTTTAAACCGTTTGCCGGGAAAAATCATCAAGGAGTTTTGGCAGAGGTTTCTCCAATTCCTTACCAAGATATAAACACGGTCGTGGATGCTGTGGTGGCGGAAGGGGAAATGCCATTAATACTTATCTTGGATCGGATTACTGATGTCCGAAATCTGGGTGGAATTGCCCGTACGGCAGAGTGTGCCGGGGTGAGTGCCATTTTAATTCCGAATAAGAATTCTGCAAAAATATCTTCTGATGCGATTAAAACATCTGCCGGGGCTTTATACCATTTGCCTGTTTGTCGGGAGAAGAATCTCAAAAAGACGATAAAAGAATTGAAACGAAGAGGGTTAACTTTATTTGCAGCCACGGAGAAAGCGGATAAATTTTATACCGAAGTGGATATGAAAGAGGGATGTATGATTATTATGGGAGCGGAGGATACTGGTATTGATGAAGAGTTGTTAGTATTGGCTGATCAACAAATTAAAATTCCCCAGTATGGGAAAATAGAATCTCTGAATGTTTCTGCTGCTGCCGCAATCCTTGTGTATGAGGCGGTGAGACAACGAAAATAGAAATCTTACTTGGTATAAACGAAATAAAGCAGACAAGTGTCTGCTTTATTTCGTTTATTTATTTGATTAAAGTCTTCGATCATACCAAGAATCTCGTTTGGTCAACTTCAAATCCCTCAATAAAGAGGATCGGACGTGAATTTCAAAGTTGTAAGACTGGTGCTGTCCAAACGGCATACAGTTGAATGTCATTTCCCAACAATGCAAGTCTCTCGTGACACTAAAGCTGGTTGAAGTTACTTCTTTGTTTTTAATGTCATATCCCGATTGGAACGTGAGTTTCCATTTAGGGGTTAACGAGAGGTCACCCGAAAAGTTGATGATCTGAGAGATTGTCGGACTTTTGTAAGGGCTAGGTTTGGAATAAGTAAGGTTGTAACTAATGCTGATATTCCAAGGTACGTCAAAGTCGACGTAGTCATCATAGAATCCGCCTACTAGGTCATTCTTTTTTTCTTTATTTTGTCCGTTATCTGCGGAAAAACTAAAATTGGTAGAGATCGTTGCATTGGTTAAACGCCCTAGTTTTCCGTGATATTTATTATATCTTACATTATTTGTATCTATCGCGTAAGGGTCAATAGTACCACTGAAATTCAAATCTACTTTGTTATTCAATATTTTGGTACGTGCGCTTATGGAGATATTTGAAAAGTTCATACTGTCGGCGAAAGGATTATAAGATGTTGAAAGTCTGAAACTCTCCAAAAGCTTTACTTTTTTGAACTCTTCGTCTCCGGTTGTATCTTTGTCATTTCGGACTTTCATTTCGACATTGTTATCCAAACTGAAACTAATACTCCCGGATTGTTTGCCGCCTGTAGTGTTCGGACGATAGGTTAAACCTTCGTGAATGTCATATTCAACCTCTTTCTCTCCATCGAAGTAGCTCTTTTTGTAGTTACCCAAGGGTTTGATGGCGGGGGTATAGGATGCCGATATGGAGGGACGTATCATGTGTCGGATGGCGACGACTTTACATCCCGGTTTGAACATGAACATACCATATATGGTTGGGGTATACCCGATTGATCCGCTGGCTGAATAATCGTGAGAGTAGTTCAATCCGGGGACATCCCGTGTGATAAATTGCCCACCGTTAGCACTCGTGTCCGGAATCCATATTTTTTCAATGGTTTTGAGGTTCAAGTACCCGTTGTAATTTAAAGAGGGAGTGAAGGTCACGTCCTTGGCAATCTTAAATTGTAAACTGATCGGGATATTGTGTTTAAATCCATTACTCCAGTCTCTTTCAAAAGAAGATTTGAACAACTTGTCTTCTTTGGTTTGGATACTATTTCTTAATTCGGCAGAATAAGATACACCAATATTATCATACCATTTCATTTCACCGCTTTTCCCTTTTTTACGGAAAGGATAGATTTGTGTCATTCGGAGACTCAAATTCGGTAATGTTATAGCAATAGAGGTGTCCCGGCTATTCTGGCTATGATTGAACGAACCACTCAAACTGAACGGGCTTTCCGGCCATTTTTTACTCCACGAAATACTGGATTGCTTTCTTTGGTTGGCAATCCCGTCCACCGTGTTGGCATTATAGTAGTTGTTATTGGCGGATGACATATCCACGGAAGCAGAGAATGAACTGTACGGGTTTGCTTTTCCATCTTGCGTGTGGGTCCAGCGTACAGACCAGTCTGATGATTCCTGATAATCAGGTAACCCCTTTTCACTGACATAGTTTTTACTGATCGTGAAGTTCAGATTACCGTTAAATTTGTATCTTTTACGGTATTGGGTTGCGTATTGTAACCCCCAAGAACCGTTGGTGTAAATATCCCCGGTGATATTCATATCAATATAGTCATTGATATAAATATAGTACCCACCACCCCTCAAGTTAAATCCTCTCATTCGTTCCTCTCCGTAAGTGGGCATGATAATTCCCGACGTGGCTTTTTTTGTGATCGGGAAAAAGCCGAAAGGAATAAAGATCGGTAAAGGAATTCCTTCCAGTTCCAAATTGGTGAAACCGACGAATATCTTTTTGTCTTTGATCATCTTCGCCTTGCTCATGTTTAGCCCAAAGTGAGGATGGTCGTGTTCGTCGCAGGTTGTGTACATACCGTGTTTCACGCAATAGACGGAGTCACTCATCTTTTTGGTTGTTTTTCCTTGAATATAACCTTCTCCTTCCTGGGTGATAATCTCGGTTACGTAACCCTTTTTCGTGTCAAAATTATAATGTAATTCAGTACTTTCAAATTCCTGACCACCGTCTTTAAATTTGGGTGTCCCTTTTAATTTCCCGACAGAATCGGGTACTCCGGTTGCCATGGCAAGTTTTTTATCCATGTCGAGTTCGATGTAATCGGCTCTTAACTCTGTCGTAAGGTATTTCACGAAACCATTTCCGTATAGATATACTTTTTTCTCTTGTATTGAAAATCTGACCGAATCGTCCGCGTCGTATTTAACAAGGTCATCAAATAGAGGTTTGGATTGAGCGGAGTCATTGCGAATAGTATCAATCGGGATTCCTGCAGAATCATAAACGATACGAATGCTATCACCGGGTTGTCCCGTTGTGTCAATGGCTGTGATAAAGAGATTTTGTCCGAAAATAATCTCGGACGCCAAGCCATTCGATGAGAGTATTATGGGCAGGGCGATCATTGTTAAAATGATACATTTCTTAATAAAAAGCCCTGTATATAATCTAACTTGCAATTTTATAATTATTTTTGTGACTAATTATTGCATCACGCATATTGCATTTTTGCTTTGCAAATGTAAGAAATAATGGTTGTTAATGCTCATGATTCTTTTTAAAAAGTTTTAAATACATGATAAATCAGTGCAGGTTCATATGTTTCTTGTTGGTAATCTTTTTATTAGAAGGTTCAAATTCGTTGATGGCACAAGAGGCTTTGGGTAAAATTAATTGTATTTGTATTGATGCCGGACATGGAGGAAAAGATCCGGGAGCTATCAGTGGAAAGCTGAGAGAAAAAGATATAACGTTGGCCATCGCTCTGAAATTGGGGAAAATGGTGAAGAGTGCCTATCCTGATTTGAAAGTCGTGTACACGAGAACAAAAGATGTTGCCGTGGATTTGAGAGAACGGGGACGGATTGCGAATAAGGCCAAAGCGCAATTGTTTATATCCATTCATGTGAATAAGTTTTCTAAATCAAGCGTGAGAGGCGTGGAAACATACGTGCTGGGGTTGCATAAGTCGGAGGCCAGTTTTCAGGTTGCCATGAAAGAGAACGAGGCTATTCATTACGAAGAGGATTATTCTGTGAAATATGATGGTTTTGATCCGAAAAAGGCAGAGTCATATATCATGTTTAATTTTTTGAAAAATAGTCATTTGAAGAATAGTATGGAATTTGCCGCACCTATACAAAAGGAGTTAATCGCGAGAACTCGTATGCCGGATCGGGAAGTAAGGCAAGCGGGATTTATCGTGTTGATGGACGTGGGGATGCCGGCTGTTCTGATTGAGACCGGTTTTATTTCGAATCCGAGTGATCAAAAGATTTTAACGTCTGAATCGGGACAAACGAATATTGCCCGGGCTATATTTACGGCTTTTCAGGCCTATAAGAATAACGTGGAACGTAACAGTGTCGTGTTGACCGGTGGACAGGATGAACAAAAAGTGATATCAAAACAGACTCCGCAGGTGCAAAAGCAAAACCAGAAAACTTCCACGGTAGAAAAGAAAGAAGTAGAGAAGAATATTACGACTTCTGGTAAGAATGATTTGTTTTATGCTATACAAGTTGCCTCTTCCAAGACACAAATAAAAGATCTTCGGTATCTGAAACTGAAAGATAAGGTGGAGGTGCTGAAGGGAACAGACCGTTACCGGTATTACGTGAAGAAAACTTCGAGTTACGAGAAAGCGTTAGAGTTTCAACAAGAAGTTCGGAAAACTGTAAAGGATTGCTTTGTTATTGCTGTCTATAAGGGAAAACAAATTACCGTGGCAGAGGCAAGAAAGTTAGAACGGAAAAAATAAATGAAGAAATAAAATAATACTCATGAAAATAAGAAGAGAAGCGAAATTAGCCCTGACTGCGTTGGCTGCGGTTTTTATCTTGATTTGGGGAATAAATTTCTTGAAAGGTTCGTCCTTGTTTGAATCCAAAAGTACATTTTACGGCGTGTATGATAGTGTAGAAGGGTTGAAAGTGTCTAGTGGCGTTATTTACCGGGGCTATCAGGTAGGACAAGTAATTTCGATTCAATTTACGGGAGAACGGTTCGATCGGGTACTCGTGAAGTTCTCGGTGGATAAAGGGTTGGAGCTGCCATCAAACACGTTGGCCATGATTCAGAGTGCTGATTTAATGGGTTCAAAAGTTGTTGCTCTAGTGCCGGGAGATTCTCACGTGACTGCGGTAAGTGGAGACACCCTGCGGTCCCAAGTGGAGCGTGGACTTATGGAACAGGTGAGCCAGCAAATGTTGCCATTGAAACAGAAGGCCGAGCGTTTGCTGGGATCGTTGGATTCCGTGATGTTAATTGTTCAAGGGTTGTTTAATGAGGAAACAAAAAAGAATCTAAGTAATAGTTTCGGAAGTATTGATCGAACATTACGTAATTTGGAGGGAGCCTCGGGAAATTTGGATACCTTAATACAAGGGGAGTCTGCGAGAATCAGTTCTATCTTGCAGGATGTAAATAGCATCACGGGTAATTTGAGAAATAATAACGAAGAGATTTCTACTATTTTGGGTAATGTATCCGCGATAAGCGATTCTTTACGGCAGGCAAGTTTACACCAGACATTAATGAGCTTGGATTATATTTTGGCTACAACCGATTCGATAATGAATAAAATAAATAGAGGAGAGGGAACGATAGGGGCTCTTTTAAATGATAATGATCTCTATTATAATTTGAATCAAGTGAGTGAAAATTTGAATCGTTTATTAGTTGAGTTCAGGTATAATCCGAAACGCTTTATAAATCTTTCTCTGATTGATTTTTCTTCAGGAAAAAATGCTCTTGAAGAATATGGCGTGGTGATTTTCGAGTCTTCAGAACGATTGGATGTTAATTCTGAATTGTATGTGCAAAATCATGGATTGAAGGAGATTAAGTATAAGGATAAATATCTTTACATCATTGATAGCTACAAGAAATTGAAACCTGCCCAGAGGAAATTAGATGATGTTATAAAGCGTTATAATGATGCTTATATTGTTAAAATTGACTTTATTTGAAAATTAGAATTATTCTAAATAATGACTTTTGAAGTCTGAATTTTATTAACATAAAAGACAAGGCTTAAGAATCAAAAAAATATAGCGTAGTTCATTTTTTCCCCTTAGGTGCTAAAGCTTTATCCCTAGGGTAGGTTAATTAGAAAGTTACGTTTATGTTAAGAATTTGTTGCAAAAAAGGAACGCTTGGAAATAGATTGATTTGGGATTAAGGTGTTGATTTTCATGGTTGTATGTCTAAAGAATTGATATCTAAAACGTAAGCAAGAATCGATAAAAAACAAGTGAAAGTATCATTTTTTTTCCAAGATTTTTTTTTCGAATTTAGCATTCCATTTCCTAGAAATGAGATAGGGATATAAATAATAGATAAATGAAAAGGGATTGTAAAAGTGTTTGGTCGGAATGTCTAGACTTAATCAAGGAGCAGGTGTTGCCAAGAACGTTTAAAACTTGGTTTGCACCGATTCGTGCATTGAGTTTCAAAGATGATGTGTTGACAATTCAGGTGCCGAGTCAATATGTTTATGAATGTTTGGAAGAGCATTTTGTGGATATATTGAGAAAGGCTGTTCGTACCGCTATTGGTCCGAATGCAAAACTTGAATATTCGGTTGTAGTAGAAGAGAGCCATCCTCGTGACCCTCTCTCCGTAACGATGCCTTCCAATAACATGAAAAAGGTGGAACCAAACACGGTATACGTGAATGGTAAACCGGATAGTGTTGCCCCTAAAAATCCTTTTGAGCGTAATAATAATCGTTTGCAGATAGACCCTCAATTGAATCCTTCTTACACGTTGGACAGTTATATCGAGGGAAGTTGTAATCGTTTGGCAAAGTCTGCTGCCGTGGCTATTGCACAAAATCCGGGAGGTACGGCTTTTAATCCCTTGTTAATATATGGTGGATCCGGATTGGGGAAAACTCATTTGGCTCAAGCTATCGGTATGGAGGTAAAACAAAATTATCCCAACAAGGTCGTGTTGTACGTGACCACGAATGTTTTCCAGACTCAATTTACGGAAGCCGTACGCAAAAATGAGATAAATGATTTCTTACATTTCTATCAGTTAATTGACGTGTTGATTCTGGATGATATTCATGAGTTGGCCGGAAAGACTGCCACGCAGAATACATTCTTCCATATATTTAATCACTTGCATCAATCGGGAAAACAATTGATCTTGACATCTGATCGTTCACCGGCTGAATTGAGTGGTTTGGAAGAACGTTTACTTTCCCGTTTCCGTTGGGGATTGTCTGCCGAGATAAAAGCTCCTGATTTTGAGACTCGTATGGAAATTGCTCGTTTTAAGGCGCATAAAGATGGTATTGACTTCTCGGATGAGGTATTGGAATATATCTGTAAATATGTAAGTAATAACGTGCGGGAATTGGAAGGAGCAATGATTTCTTTGCTGGCCCAGGCTACATTTAACCATAAAGATCTGACGGTTGATGTGGTAAAGGATATTTTGGGTAAAATGGTGAAGAATCAGAAAGTCGAGTTGACCGTGGAACATATTCAGCAGGTTGTTTGTAATCATTTTAACATGGCTCCCGAAATGTTACAAGAGAAGACGAGAAAACGGGAAGTTGTTCAGGCTCGTCAGCTGGCCATGTATTTCAGCAAGACTTACACGAATGCATCGTTGGCATACATTGGTAAACAAATTGGTAAGAAGGATCACACAACCGTGTTGTATGCTTGTAAGGCTGTTACCGATTTGATGGAGACCGATCGTGCTTTTAAGGCTCAAGTGGAGGAACTCCAAAAGAAACTTTATTGCCGTAACTAATTATCACGTTCCTTTATGGAGGAGGATAAATATAGAACCGTAAATGCGATTGCCGAAGGCCTGTACAAGGAAAAAGGTAGTCGCTTTATTTCTTTTATTTATCCCGTAAAATCCGAAGAAGAGATTAAAGATATTGTTACCGGGCTTAAGACGAAGTATTATGATGCCCGACACCATTGTTATGCTTATTGCCTAGGGGCAAACCGGGAGCGTTTCCGGGCGAATGATGACGGGGAGCCTTCTTCGACGGCGGGTAAACCCATCCTCGGACAGATTATTTCCAATGACTTGTCCAACGTGCTTATCGTGGTGATCCGGTATTTCGGGGGAATTAAGTTAGGGGTATCCGGTTTGATTCAAGCCTATAAAGAAGCTGCCGCCGATGCGATCAATCATGCAGAGATCGTGGAGCGTACGGTAGATGAAGTTATTCACGTGCGTTTTACTTATGTCGTGATGAATGACGTGATGAAAGTATTGAAAGAAGAAGAACCGGACATTTTATCCCGAAATTTTGAGATGGAATGTGAGATGACTTTGTCTATCAGACAGAAAGATATGCCTCGTCTTAGAGAACGTTTGTTGAAGATCGAGTCTTTGAGTATCGAAGAATAGCGAATTTCATTTGCCCCTCCCTTTGGGAGTATACATTGGTGTATAAAAAAGGATCCGCTATAATTCGTTTATTATAGCGGATTGTCATTCAGATTGTGATCCAGCTGGGATTATAACTATTAATATTCAGTGTCTTACATGTACATAAAATTACCCTATTATATAACGAGTTAACGAAAAACGAGGTGTAATTAGATGTAAAAAATACCCGTTATAATGAAGTTATTTAGGGGTATATTTTGGGGCATGGGTTTTCAACGGGTAAATTTGTTTATCTTTGTGGTGAAACATCAAGGAAAATTTTATGAAAGAATTTAGCACGATACTAGCCCAAAGGGTTTATTTTGATTTGCGCACCCCGAAAACTAGTTTTAGCTTGATCCGGTTGCGTTGCACTGTCGATTCCCAAAGGCTAGAGTATTACCTTCCCGCAGAATACAAGATAAAACCCTCGCACTGGGATAGGGTCTCCCGGTGCGCCATTACGGATTCGAGAAGGAACAAGGATTTAAAAGGCGATCCCCGGTTAAAGGTGCATTTAGATAACGTGAACACGGAAATAACCAAAACGAGAAACACGCTAGTTGACATTATTCAGGAATACCAGCACAAGGGAATAAAACCCACACCCGCAGAGATTCGGCAATTATTAAGTGAACGCATGGGGAAACGCACGTCCACGCCCAAAAACGTGTTCTTTTTAGATTTCGTGAACGAGTACATAAAAAACAGCGTAGACCTACAAGAACAATCAAGGAAACAACAGGCCAGCGCAAAAAACGTGATAGAAAGGTATTCCAAGAGTATTAATAAAAAGTTGAGGTTCGAGGACATCACGATTGATTTTAGAAACGATTTTGTCAAGTATTTAAAAACGGCCAAGCACGAAAAAGGGGATTACTACAAGCCGAACACGATTGCCCGGATATTCAAAAATA
>OLJW01000070.1_pt1 | contig 139748 bp, 114 predicted proteins | sample 1603411 | NCBI WGS metagenome assembly OLJW01 (sample SAMN04168659, study PRJEB22393) | human gut metagenome | biome: human gut microbiome; feature: stool | host: Homo sapiens | collected 2014-05-12 | reverse complement strand
GAAGAAGATCATTGCAACTGTGCTGGCCATGGTCATGGCTCTGGCACTGTGCACCGTGGCGTTCGCCGCTACGACCACCGTCACGGAAGTAACCGGGACCGATTATAGCAAGGTCGAGGATGGCGATTCTACCGACGGCATCACTATTACCGCTCACTATAAGCTGACTGCCGATTCCGCAGCTGACTATGATGTCTATGTCAAGTCTGGCGATACCTTCAAGATGGTTGATGAGGTTACTGCTACCAAGTACAGAGAAGGCTTTAAGACCATCAATCTGGCTCTGTATGCGAATGCAAAGGCCGCTACCTGCTCCGACGATGGTTACAAGGTAACCGTGTATCAGAGCGCTAATGCGACTTACTTCGCCAAGATGGCTGATGTTGATGCCTACAACGATGCCCATGCTACCAGCAAGATTACTGACACCACTACCAAGGTGTTCATCGGCACCAAGTTCGATGATGCTGTTGCGTACTATCAGTTCACTTCCAAGGATTCTGCCAAGGTTGCCGGCGGCCATGCTCTGTACAAGACCAGCGAGGTTTGGGGCAAGAACGATGCTACCGTTTATGCCTGCGCTATCTGCGGCGGTAAGTACGTCATTAAGAGTAATGTCAACGCTAATGACGCTGTTGAGTCTCTGGCTAAGATCAGCTATGGCCCCATCAACGCTGGCGATGTGAAGTCTGTTCTGAACGGCAAGGGCATTGATGTTACTAAGGCTTTCGAGCCCGAAGCTGCCACTGTAATGTACACCCTGACTGCGGGTTCCACCACTGGCACCACCAACACCACCAAGCCCTCCCCCAAGACCTTTGACGCTGGTATCGCTATGTACGTCGGTATGGCTCTGACCTCCGTCGCCGGCTCCGCCGTCGTCATCGGCAAGAAAAAGGAGTTCTAATTAAACTCAAAAAAGAGAAAGGCCCATTGGGCCTTTCTTTTTTTGTGTTTAATTATCCCACCCCCTGGCGGGGGTGGGGTGAATAAAGATTGCTTGCCCGCTGAGCCTTTCTTTTTTGACTTTAATTATCCCACCCCCTGGCGGGGGTGGGGTGAATAAAGATCGTTTTCCCGCTGGGCCGTTCTTTTTTTGTGTTTAATTATCCCTGGCCTGTCGGCGGGGACGAAATAAATATCCCCCGCTGCCGCGGGGGATAAATATATATCCCTCCCGCTGCCGCGGGGGATAAATATATAACCCTCCCGCTGACGCGGGAGGGTTATAAGAGCTTCTTTTTACCCCTCATCCGTCAGCTTCGCTGGCACCTTCAGCTGTGCACACCCCAGTGTGCGCACTGGGGCGCCCTCAAGGGGAAGGCTTGAGGGCGTGTCATTCAACACCGCGGACCCCTCGAGGGGAAGGCTAACGAGGGAGCGCCCCCAAGGGGAAGGCTTGGGGACGTTTTTATTGTGCTTTACACAGTGGGGCGAAAAGTGGTATAATACCGACAGAAATCAACACAAACGAGGAGGTCTTGTGATGAGATTGCTGTTCAAGGGCGGTACCGTGGTCACCGGCAAGGGCCCCCGCCGGGCCGATATCCTGGTGGAGGGCGAGAAGATCCTCGATGTCTGCCGCGACATTCCCGCCATCGGCGCGCAGGTGGTGGACGTGACCGGGATGCTGCTGTTCCCCGGCTTCATCGATGCCCACACCCACTTCGATCTGGACGTGTGCAACACCACCACGGCGGATGACTTTGCCAGTGGCTCCCGGGCGGCGCTGCGGGGCGGCACCACCACCATCATCGACTTTGCCTGCCCCAACAAGGGCGAGACGCTGCACGACGGCCTGCGCCTGTGGCACGAGAAGGCCGACGGTAAGTGTGCCTGCGACTACGGCTTCCACATGACCATCGACGACTGGAACGAGACCATCGAGCGCGAGATCGACGATATGTACGCCGAGGGTATCTCCTCTTTCAAGATGTACATGACCTACCCTGCCATGATGATCGGTGACGAGGCCATGTACAAGGCGCTGAAAAAGCTGAAGGAAAAGGGCGGCATCTGCGGCGTCCACTGCGAAAACGCCGGGGTCATCGACGCGCTGATTGCCGAAAAGAAGGCCGCCGGCGAGAACGGCGTCCACTGCCACCCGGAGACCCGGCCCGACATCATGGAGGCCGAGGCCGTGGGCCGTCTGCTCCGCATCGCCGAGCAGGTGGACATCCCCGTGGTCATCGTCCACACCACCAACATCGAGGCGCTGGACGAGATCGCCAACGCCCGCTGGCGGGGCCAGAAGGTCTTTGTGGAGACGTGCCCCCAGTATCTGGTATTGGATGACAGCGTGTATTATAACGAGGACTGGCTGCAGGCAGCCAAATACGTCTGCTCGCCTCCCATCCGGAAACCGGCTGACCGTGAGGCCCTGTGGCGGGCCATCCGCCGCGGCGAGGTGCAGACCGTGTCCACCGACCATTGCAGCTTCACTACCCAGCAGAAGCTGGCGGGCCGCGACGATTTCACCGCTATTCCCGGCGGCATCCCCGGCGTGGAGACCCGCGGCGAGCTGATCTACACCTTCGGCGTGGCCAAGAAGAAGATCGGTCTGGGCGCCATGTGCCGTGTGCTGGCAGAGAACCCCGCCAAGCTGTATGGCCTGTTCCCGCGCAAAGGCGTACTGGCCCCCGGCTCCGATGCCGATATCGTGGTGTACGACCCCGAGGCCGACCACGTCATCCGCGCCGAGGATATGGTGGGCGCGGCGGACTACAACCCCTATGAGGGTGTGGTCACCAAGGGCTCCATCCGCCAGGTGTGGCTCCGCGGCAAGCCCGCGGTGGCCTCCGGCAAGGTGCTGGCCGGGCCGGACGGCAAATACCTGCCCCGGGGCAAGTGCCAGCTGTAAGGAGACGAGGCCATGTTGGACAAGACATTGGGCTATATCCTCTGCTGCCAGTCCCCGGCGCTGTTTCTGGCCGCGCTGGCGCTGCTGGTGGCGTATCTGGCCGGGCGCAAGCACAAGGTCCTGGCCTTCTTCCGCCTGCTGCTGTGCATTTTGTGTGCCGCCGGCGGCGTGGCGCTGTATTTCCTGGGCATCTACAAGGAGTATTTCACCATCCGGGACTTTTTCCTGATCCGCACTGCGGGCTGGATCGGCCTGGCCATCGCGGCGTTCTTCGTGCTGCTGGCTCTGGTGCGGGCGTTCTTCGCTGCCGCTGATGCCCGCCGCGAGCAGAAGGCCGCCATCCGCGAGGAAAACGAGCGCCTGGCCCGTGAGGCCCAGGAGGCCGCTGAAGCCACACAGGCGGAGCCGGACCCGCGGGTTCCCGCTGCGCCCGAGGCTTCCCCGCAGGAGTCGGTACCCGAGGCGGTTCCGGAGCCCGCTGCCGTTTCCGCCGTCGAGACTCCGGTGCCAGAAAGTGAGCAGCCGCAGGGCTAAGTTGACAATAACATAAATTATGGTAAAACCATCGGCCGCATTTTTGTGCGGCCGATGGGTTTTTTGTAGGCAAAGCAAGGCTCCCGGGAAACAGATGATCTGTCTCCCGGGAGCTCCCCTCCTGTCGCGCGAGGCCTGTACCTCGCGCCCCCTACGTTGTTTTATGGTAGCACTCTATGATTGTAGTTTCAAGAAAATCGGTGATTTCTTAACGCAGTTTTAACGGAACGCTAACAGGGGCGCGAAAAATCCCTCCCCCTGGGGGAAGGTTTTTGCCCATTTTCATGGGCTTTATCGTCATTCTGCACAACAATCCCCCTTAAATTTCTGCCTATTGCGAATTGAATTGTTCGGTGACCGGTGATAAATTTAGGTTGGTATTTGCCGAAAAGTGGCGAAACGGAGGGGTTTTTAAGATGAAACGATGGTTTTCCGGGCTTTTAGCGGCGGTTATGGTACTGCTTTTGCTGCCGGCGTCTGCCAGCGGCACAGAGAGCTTTTACGCTTATCTGTATAGCAATCCAACCACCGCAGTCGGAGAAACCGCATTGGTTGGACTATACTTAGGTCAAAATTCCACATCGCAGGAGTACAACACCTATTTCTTCCAAATTGACTATGACGCGGAAAAGCTTACTTTCACGAGTGCCACTATCGGCAGCAATGGTGATATCCCTGACATCATCAACAACAACTCTGACGCTGGATTGTTGACCATAGGCGGCTATGGGAAAACTCGCTCCGACAGCTTTATCACGCTGAACTTCAACGTAAAGGCTGCCGGTGAGGCCACTGTGAAATTGGTCAAGGCACAGATGGACGTCCGCGCCAACGCGGCAAAGGACGCCCAAACTGCCAGTGTACCGGCCGGCCAAAGCAACACGGTGACGATCCTGTGCGGCGGCTTCCCTGTTGTGCTTCCGGATTGTGCCACCGGCGCCGCTTATGTGACTGAAAACGGCGACTACACCTTCACCGCCGATCCCGGCTATAACTACGACTTTTCGGCCACTGTGAATAATGAAAAAGTTGACATCATCAACAACGACAACGGCAGCTATACGATCGAAAATGTCACCGGCAAGCTGGTCATCAAAGCCAACAGCGCACCCACTGTCAAAACATACGCGGTGACCGTCAAGGGCGACGGCTCCGGCGACGTCAGCGCCCCCACTTCCGCAACGCATGGGCAGAATTATACCTTTACGGTCATGCAGGCGGCCAACTACGACTATGCGGTGGCCGTAACGGTAAACGGCCTGCCGGTGACGTGCACTGTCAGCAGCAGCGGCAGCCGCTATACCTATACGATCCCGGCGGCGTCTGTCACCGGCCCGGTGGTCATTACGGTGAAGAAAACTCTTCCATCCGGTACGACTATGATCACCTTCAACGGCAATGGTGCCAGCGATGAATGGCAAAAGGGTGTATCGCGAGTAATAAGTAATGGATCCGACTTTGACTTTTACACCGATCAACATGATGGCTTTGATTACAGTATTAGTGCGGCTGGACAAAGTGGCATCATTCCCGTTTCCGAGACAGGCAAGACCGGGGAAATCGGTGTAAAATACACCATTTCTGGTCAATATATTACCGGTGGCATTATCACGATAACGATCAACAAAGCACAGCACTTTGATTGGAACGTAATCGTTTCCCCTTATGTGAATACTGACGGATCCACCATTTGGCTGATTACTGCCTCCCCTGATCCGAAGCCCGAGGAGACCAAGTCCCTCTATTACGGGGGGAAACCTATGTTTTGGTCAGAGAAATACAAATCTTACGCCTGGCTGTTGCTGAGCAGCAAATCGCAGGATACTGTGAAGGCTGATGCAGAAGCCGCCATCACTATCAAAGAAAACGCCGTCACATCTATCGAATACGGCGGCGACGTCAATGGCACGGGCCATATCGACATCAACGACGCCCAGTATATCTACGACCTATATAATGCCAAGCATTCCGCACTTGACATGGAGAAGTTTCTCCGCTGCGATGTCAACGGCAACCGCGAAGTAAGCGTCGATGACGTTCAGGCTGTTGTCAGCCTGCTGCTGCGCTGATAAGTCAAAAGAGAAGCGCCCTTCAGGCGCTTCTCTTTTTCAGGCCAGTCAAAAAGCTTGCGAAATCCGTTATGCAAGGCTCCACGGCGAAAGCCACGGGGCTTTCTGTCAGGACTCCATGTGTTTGCCCAGAAAGGACGCCACGGTCTGGGCCAGCTTACACTCCGTCTCCCCTGCCGGCTTGCCGTCGGGAGAGAGAAAGAGCACCGCGCCCAGCACGTCGCCGCCGCAGAGAATAGGTGCCGCCACAGCGGCCCGGAACTGCTCGTTCTCATCGCTGATGACCACACCCTCGCCGCAGTAGAGGCCACGCTGGTCCATGACCTGCTCCAGCGCAGGGGAGACAGGCTTGCCCAGCAGTTCCTTCTTCCCCGCCCCGGCGATGGCGATGACCGCATCGCGGTCGGTAACAGCGGCGGAAAAGTCCGTGCTGCGGCTGAGGGTATCGCAGAACTGCGCGGCGAACTCCTCCAGCCCGCCGATAAGGGAATACTTCTTGAAAATGACCTCGCCGTCACGGGTAGTGTATATCTCCAACGGGTCGCCCTCGCGGATACGCATGGTGCGGCGGATCTCCTTAGGGATGACCACGCGGCCTAGGTCGTCGATGCGGCGCACGATGCCTGTTGCTTTCATATATGAAATTCCTCCAGTCAAAGCAGATTTTACATCCGTAGTCTTTGTCCGGTGTCGGAGGAATATACATCCGCCGCATATAATCGCGGTGAGATATACTATGAATTTCGACCTTACTGAAGAAATGAAAAAACAGCTGGACTACATGATCGCCCAGCGCCGCTGCCCGCATCGACATCCCTGCGTCTCCTTCCATGATGAGGACACCCAGGACTATCTGGCCGCGGCGATCGCGGCACTTGGCCCGGACGCGCTGCGCCCCTGCGGGAAAAACGGCCTGGTAGCCGACCTGCGCGGCTATATCGGCAGACGGGCCATCGCCTTCCGGGCCTTAACGCCGTCTCCCTGGCGCCCAACGCCTTCAACTGCCACTCCACTCAGGAGTACCTGAGCATCCGCGAATGTCGGTACTTCTACGACAAGATGGCAGAGCTGCTGGAAAAAATGAAGGATATGTAATATGCAGAGGACGGCGCCCCACGGGGCGCCGTCCTCTTTTCTTCTTTATCCGCGGCAGGCGGCCAACTGCGCCCGTACACCGGCGATCAGCATCGTGGCATCCAGTCCGATGGCCACGCCGTCGAAGCCCTGGGCCAGCCGTGCACCGGCGGCCGCACCGTCCCCGGCAAATATCAGGCAGGGTTTGCCCGCCTGGCGGCAGGCCTGTTGTATCCGCGTCAGGGCTGCCTTGAAGCGCTGCTCCTCAAAGGCCCCAGGCAGCCCCATAGAAATAGACAGATCGAAGGGACCGATAAAGATGCCGTCCACACCCTCCATCGCTGCGATATTCTCAATATCCGCCAGCGCCTCTGTCGTCTCACACTGGGGGATCACCAGCGTCTCACCGTTGAAGTGCGCCATTGTCTCCAGTACGTCGGCCGGCGTATCGGTGCCCCAGCCGTCCTTCCGGGACGGGCAGACCCCCCTCTGCCCCACCGGGGCGTACTTGGCGTAATCCACCACGCGCTTCACCTCCGCCGCACTGTGCACATCTGGAACAATGATCCCCTGCACGCCAACGTCCAGCAGCTTCAAGATCGCCGGGCGGCTGATCTCCCGCACCCGGGCCAGGGGCGTGATGTTCCGCCTTTCCGCGGCGCACACCAGCCGGGCGGTTGTCTCCGCCTCGATGGGGCTGTGCTCATTGTCCAGGATAGCAAAATCCAGCCCCGCACAGCCCAGACATTCCACCACGGTAGCACTGCCGGTACCCACGAATGTGCCCAGCGGCTTCTCGCCTCTGGCCAGCTTTTCCTTCAATATGTTCCGCATCTCTTGTTCTCCTGCGTTGTTTTCTATTTGTCAACCGCGGCAGCTCAATAATCCGCGTTCAGCCAGGGCTTCTGGACACAGTACAGCAGCTGCGCCAACTGCCGCGCCTTTTCGGCGTCATCTGCGGACGCCGCACCCAGCCGCAGCAGCGCCGTCAGACCGCAGGACCCCATCAGCAGCGCCGCCAGATCCCCCTGCCGGCAGATCACCGTCACGTCCGCGGTCCCCTCTGCCACGGCCCAGCGGCCATCGGCAAAGCCGATACGCAGCTCCTCCTCCCGGTCCGCCATCTCATCCCGATAGCGGAAGGCCGCCGTCAGCGTCCCCGCCGGGAAATTCCGATAGCCGGTCCGCCGCACGAAGTCCGCCCCGTCCGTCAGCTTGAACATGGTCCCCACGGCGGAAACATTGGTCTGCAAAAAGCCGTAGTCGATGTAGTTTCCGGACACGTCCTGCGGATCGTCCAGCAGATGGTGGAAATCCTCCTCCCCTGTCCGCAGTATCACTGTCTGGGCCAGATCCTCCTGCATCCGCAGGCCGCCCAGCAGCGCCCGCAGCACTGTGCCGTTCTCATACACCAGTTCCTCCACGCTGAGCCGGTTTTGGGTATAGTTGCACGCACTGGCGCTTTCAAACCGATAGGCCGCGTAGCCTAACAGGCGTCCGCCGTCGTAATAACCCATACGGCGCACCTGAATATCCCCCCGGGCTCCGCGCAGCTCCTCGTCGAACTTCTCCACCATGCCATGGTTTCGGGCGGCAAAGCGCCGCTGGCAGTCCATCGCCTGGTCAAACTCCTCCGGCTGCAGCAGGCGCAGGTGCGCCCGCACCTCTCCGTCCAACCGCGGCAGTGCCCCGGTTGGCAGATGGTATTCATATAACTTCCCGCCAAAGCCATAGCCCATCCGACGGTAAAAGCCGATGTTGAACGGCAGCAGCATGGTCAGCAGCGCGCCGTTTTCCCGTGCATAGCGCTCGGCATACCGTATCATATACAGCGCCGCGCCCTTCTTCTTGTGCAGGGGGTGTACCTCCAGCGCCATCACACCGCAGGCAGGCTGCATGACCCCAAAGAAGTTCATGGAGAACAGGATCAGCTTCATGGTGGCGATCAGTGTGCCGCCCTCAAACAAGCCCATCGTCCGAGTCTGGGTGTCCTCCCGCAGCTCCGTAAGATGCTTGCTCCGGTAGTGTGCCCGGCATTCCTCGTCCAGCGTCTTGTACGCCGGATAGGAATTGAGATAGATGTCCAGATACGCCTCTATGTCCGCCTCCGTCACCGGATGGACATCCCATGCGCGGTCCGCTGTCACATTACCCATAGGTTTCTCCTTTCTCGCCGTTCCGCAGTATGTTCTCCTTAGATTATACCTTTCCCCGGCCCGTTTCGCAACAGGCAGTTGAAAGCCCTCCGGCAGCTGCCGGAGGGCTCATTTCGTTGTCCGTATACACGTATCCCTCAGATACTCTTTTACAGCAGGGTCAGAAAGTGCCCGGCGTGTACGCCTGGTCCACGGCCGCCGGCCTTATACCAACTTTTCCAGGGCGTCCAGATCAGCGGCTTGCAGCAGTGGGATAGCCCGCCGCACCTGCGCCTCCGGCCAGTCCCACCACCGCAGCTTCTCCAGCCGCGCGGCGGTCTCCTCGTCATACCGCCTGCGGATGGTCCTGGCCGGCAGACCGCCCACGATGGTATAGGGCGGCACATCCTTTGTCACCACGGCGCGGCTACCGATGATAGCGCCGTCGCCGATGGTAACGCCCGCCAGGATCACGGCCTCATAGCCGATCCATACGTCATTGCCCACCACGATATCCCCGTGGTTATCCCAGGCGGCGGCAATGTCCTCACACGCCGTCCCCAGCCCCCATTCCTCGAACATGATGGGGAACGGGTAAGTAGAGAGGCTGCTCAGCGTATGGTTGGCCGCATTGAAGATAAACTTCGCCCCGCAGGCGATGGAGCTGTACTTTCCGATGATCAGCCGGTCATGGTTGCACTCGGGATAGTGGTACAGCACGTTGTTCCGCTGGAAATCCCGGGGGTCGTTGACAAAATCGTCATAGATGGTGTACGCCCCCACCTGTATGGCAGGATCTGTGACCACGTTCTGCAGGTACACGGTACTGTGTCCCTGAGAACGGGGATATATTTTCCATTCGGGTATCATAGACTCTCCTTTATTTTACAAAAGCTTCTCCCACCGGGGCGTTCCCCATCCGGCGGTATCGAAGCACTCCCGCACAGCGCGGCACATCCACGTCAGCTTCTGCCGTATGGCGTCTGACTGGATCAGCAGCCCCGCCTCGTCCTCATGTACCATGAAATACTCCATGATTCGCGCCCGGTCCTCCTGTGCCGCCAGCTTGGCGTAGCTGTCCACAAAGTACACGCCCTCGCCGTTGTCGAACATGGTCCAGCGGGCGTCGTACCGGTCATAGTCACCGCTGTCGTTCCAATAGGTAAAGCCCTCCGGGTTCAGCGCATTCCAGTCATCCCAGTTGAAGGCGGTGTAATCGCGTGAGAGTATCTCGTTCTCCGTAGCGTGCCAGATCTCGTGACAGACGGTGCCCTCCCGCATATAGTCGGCCTGCACGTCCAGTGCGATATACTGCCAGTCCGCCGAATCGTAGGTGCAACCTACCACGCCATAGTCGCTGTCGATGTGAGCCACCAACAGGAAGCACAGCCCACCCTCACCGGCGCGGTTGCGGAACTGCGCCAGAAAGCCCTCCGGATACAGGGCAAAGCTGCGGTCCATCGCCGCCAGCACGGCGCGGACGCCGTTCAGCTCTGCTTCCGTGTCCATGGTGTCCGACAGAGTGATGGGATAGCTGCTCAGTTCTGCCGCCTCCCTGCACTGGGATGACAGCAGTATCCGCACGCCGTATCGCTGCTCCAACACATCCGCCTGCTGCCGCGCCTCCTGTAAGCTCTCTGCCACCGGCAGGCCGTTCAGGGCACCCCAATAGGCCTGCAGCAGTGTCTCATCCACCGTCAGCGGCGACGGGACGGACACCGCTGACGCTACCGGCTCGAAGGTCAGCTGCGCCGGGTCTATAACGTACAGCCGGAAGGCGCCGTTTTCATACATGCCGCCCACCAGCAGGCCTGCCTCCGGCAGAACGCAGCAGTCGTACATCTCTCCGGCAATACCGTTAGCCGTCAGGTCGCAGGCCGTGATGCTCTCCCCCACGTTATACAGCGTCGTGCGGCCCGTTCCCACACCGATCAGCTCCTCCGCATCGCCGACGGCGTACAGCGCACCTCCCGCGTCCAGAAACAGCGAAGCATCGGCGAACCAGAACGTATCGCCGCTGCTGCACAGGGCGGAATATCCCATTTTATCGTTGTCAAAGGCCAGCAGGCTCATGCCGCCCGCCGGCGCCAACATCACCTGATACCGCTGCTCCTGCAGCAGGCTGATCGCCCCCGTCTCCGGGTCAAAGACCGCCGTACCGCAGACGCTGCCGTAGGGTGACAGGCGGAACAGGGCCGCCATCCGCCCGCTTGCCGCATCATAGGCCGTCAATTCCGCGAACCGCAGCTGTGACAGCGCCGTTACCGGCTGTGCCTCTCCTCCAGCTACGTTCTGACAATGCAGCACCCCGTCCCGCAGGAAGTAATAGCTCTCCCCGTCATATGAGAAAAAGCCATCCACGTTCTCCGCATCAAAGCTGCCTGTCTCCGTCAGCACATCGTCCAGGAGCTTCCAACGATTCGTCTCCCGGTCGCACAGCGCAAATCCATGCGCCAGGGCCTGCCGCTTCGTATCCCAAACCCCATCCAGCGTGACCTCACGCTTCACGGTGTCCGCTTCCGCATCCACCAGCTGCACAGTGGTCCTGCCGCTCTCATAGTCCGCCCAGCTGATCAGCACCACGCTGCCGCCCGCCGGATACAGCCCGGACAGGGATGCCGGGCGGGTACATTCCAGTGTCTGCACCGGCTCGCGATCCACCTTCTCCCCCAGGCTGCACCCGGGCAGCAGCACCAAAAAACTCAGCGCTGCCAGCAGAGCCGCCGTATACGACAGCAGACTCACCAGGTCCAGCAGACACAGCTTCTGTGCCAATGTCTTATTTGTTTTCACTTCAACACCTTCTTCCCACCGGAGGAGTATACCGCCATTATCCCATGGCAGCCATTGCTTTTCCTTACATTTCCTGCGATTTTCTTACAATTTTGCAAGACGGCCTCTTAGCGGAATAATTGATGCACTGCATTCTCCCTCTCTGCAAATTCCGGCAGCTTCTTCGGCGGACCGTAATACGCCGCCAGTGCACGGAACTCCCGTCGAAAGGCTTCCCGAAGCTCCGTCTCTGTCAGCGCCAGATGCCCGGTGTTGGCGAGGATGGCCAGTCCGTAGGAATAATACGTCATATCCCGGTGAAAGGCCCGGGCCGTGACCTCGTCATAGCCGAATTCGTCCATGACGGTCCGGATGATCTCCGGCTCCAGCACGTCCTCCTGATGGCGGCCCGGCTGGTTGTCCTCCAGGTACAGCCAGCGGAACAGCTGCTTTTCCTGGGCCGCGAACTGCACAAAGCCCATGCCGTAGCTGCTGTACCGACTGTCGCACCCCTCATGCGCCCGCAGAGATTCCCGTACCCGCTGGGTATGCTGCTCGATGGCCCGCTGGGTCAGCGCGGACTTCAACTCCTCCATATTGCGGAAGGACAGATAGATGGGCTGGGTGGAGCACCCCAGCGCCTTTGCCACACTGCGGGCGTTGATCGCCTCAAACCCGCCGATGCGGAGCACCGCCGCTGCGGCGTCGATGATGGCCTCTTTGGATATTCGTTTTGCTGCCGGCATTACACTCACCTCAACGATCACTATGCGTTATCAATAACAATGCGTTATTATATGCCGCTGCGCTTCCCTTGTCAAGCACAAAAACAGCGCCCCCGCACGCAGGCGGGGCGCTGTCATCCTTCTAATCCGGTTTGTTCAGCAGCACAGACACGCTGAAGCGCCCGTTTTTCGCCAGTGTCCGCAGGCATAAACACGCATGATCTGACCGCCCTCCGGCATCACCGGAGGGTGGTTTTACGCCGCTTGGGCTGTACAGCTATTTGTGAGAAAACGGTTGAGTTTCCCGTTAAAAACGTGCTATACTGAGCACACTACGCACAAAGGAGACCACACCATGCGAAAGCTTGAATGCCGCCGAGAGGCGCTGTTTCAATACCGGGGCCTGCCACCTGTTGGCATGGCCGTATCCATGGCGCTGCAGCACCTGGTGGCTATGATCGTGGGCTGCGTGACCCCAGCCATCATCATTGCCAACGTGGCCGGACTGGCGCATGACCAGCGGGTCCTGCTGATACAGGCATCGCTGGTCATGTCCGCCGTTACCACGCTGCTGCAGCTGTTTCCCATCGGTGGGCGCTTCGGCGCGGGGCTGCCGGTGATCTTCGGTGTCAGCTTCGCTTATCTGCCCAGTATGCAGGCCATCGTCTCCGGCAGCGGCGGGTTGGCCGCTGTGTCGGGCGCTATGATCGTGGGCGGCGCGGTGGCAGCGCTGGTGGGCATCTTCATCAAGCCTATCCGCAAACTGTTCCCGCCGGTCATCACCGGCACGGTGGTGTTTACCATAGGCCTGTCCCTGTACCCCACGGCCATCAACTATATGGCCGGCGGCACCGGCAACACATATGAAAGCGTTGTGGTGCAGCGGGGCCTGCCGGAAGCGCTGGTGTACGGATCCTGGCAGAACTGGGCTATTGCGGCATTTACACTAGCGGTGGTGCTGGTGCTGACCAATCGCGGCAGGGGCATTTTTAAGCTGGCGTCCATTTTACTGGGTATTCTGGCGGGCTACGCCGTCGCTTTTGGGGCCGGGATGGTGGATCTGTCCGGCATCGCGGGGGCCGGGTGGTTCTCTCTGCCGGAATTTCTGCCCTTTGGCGTGACATTTGAACCCTCGGCGTGCGTCGCACTGGGGCTGTTGTTCGCCATCAACGCTATTCAGGCTATCGGCGACCTGACGGCCACCACCGTGGGCAGCATGGATCGGGAGCCCACCACGCAGGAGCTGCGGGGCGGCATCGCAGCCTATGGCGTCAGCAACATTCTGACAGCGCTGCTGGGCGGTCTTCCCACGGCGACATACTCCCAGAATGTGGGAATTGTAGCCACAAATAAAGTTGTAAATCGCAACGTTTTTGCGCTGACCAGTGCGTTTTTACTGCTTGCTGGTATCATTCCGAAATTTTCCGCCGTACTCACCACCATCCCGCAATGCGTGCTGGGCGGGGCCACGGCGGCGGTGTTTTCCACCATCGCCATGACCGGCATGAAGCTCATCGCCGCCGAGGGACTGACCGCCCGAAACACCACGATCGTCGGGCTTTCCGCCGCACTGGGTGTGGGCATTTCCCAGGCGGCAGAGGCCCTGGCACAGTTCCCGGAGGCGGTGACGACCATCTTCGGAAAGTCCCCGGTGGTTGTAGCCACACTGATGGCCGTACTGCTCAATCTGGTGCTGCCGCGGGAGGAAAAAAGCGAGAAATAGTGCTTTCTTTTGATACATTTGCTTTACTTTTTCTGTACCCACCCTGTACTCTTTGGTTCCCTTTTTGTGCTTTTTTTGTAAGCAAAATGCAGCAAAAATGAAGTGACGGCCCCCGGCTGACGCCGGGGGCCGATGAATGTCTTTTTCGTTCGCTCGATCATCCCCCCCGGCTGACGCCGGGGGCCGCTGAATGTCTTTTTCGTTCGCTTGATCATCCTCCCCGGCTGGTGCCGGGACCGTCACCTCCACCGTCTGGTCGGCATCGGCCGACACCGGGGCGGAATTCTGTACGGGGTCATTGGCGGATCAGCTGCACGGCGGAGATGTCCGCCGGCAGGGCGGCGGCAAAGGCCGCGCCGTCCGTCCTCTCCCCCACGATACAGCCGTAGTGGGTGGGGACGGCGATCTGCGGGCGGAGGGCGGCCGCCAGACCGGCGGCCTGGGCGGCGGTCATAGTGTAGGTGCCGCCCACCGGCAGGAAGGCGACGTCACACGACACGGACCGTGCATCGGGGGTATCGTCGGTATCGCCGGCCACATAGACCCGCCGACCCTCCAGCGTGACCACATAGCCCACCCAGCGGTTCCCGCGGGGGTGGAAGGGCTTGCCGAGGTTATAGGCGGGCACGGCGGTGAAGGGCAGGCCCTTCACGGTGTATGCCTCTCCGGACCGCACCGGCAGCAGCTGCGCCGGGGCAAAGCCGGCCTGCAGCGCCGCCGCCACACACGTCTCCGGCAGCACCAGCACCGCGTCGGGCTTCATCACCCGACGGATATCCTCCGGGGAGAAGTGGTCATAGTGGTCGTGGGTGACGAAGATCACGTCCGCATCGCAGGGCGCGTCCGCCACGCGGAAGGGGTCGAACCACACCGTCATCGCGCCGGCATAGCGGATGCTGCTGTGGCAGTTGATGGAAAAACGGCTCAAAATGTCATCCATGGAGCACCTCCCTTTTCTGTATCGCTTTCAGTATAGCACAGGCGGCGGAAAAGGGCAAGAAAGCCGGGGCGAGCCCTTGCGTTTCCGGCCAAAATATGGTAAGGTAACAGCCGTTGAGTCGTATCGTGCGGAGGTGCATACATACATGAAAGTTCTCCAGTGGTGCCGCGCCAACGCCATGCCGGTGATCGCGGTGCTGGCGGCGGCCGTTACCGCCGTGTTCGTGCCGCCGGACAGCGCCTATCTCGGGTACTACGACGTGAAGACGCTCTCATGCCTGTTCTGCATACTGGCGGTGGTGTGCGCCCTGCGGGGCGCGGGACTGTTCCCCCTGCTGGCGCAGCGGCTGGTGCGGGCGTTTCACACGGCCCGCAGCGCCGTGACGGCGCTGGTTGTCGTTACGCTGATCGGCTCCATGCTGCTGACCAACGACACGGCGCTGCTGACGTTTCTGCCCCTGAGCTGGTTCGTGCTGAAGGGCACAGGGCAGACGAAGCACACGGCGCTGACGTTCATATTGCAGAACTGCGCCGCCAATCTGGGCGGGATGCTGACGCCCTTCGGCAATCCGCAGAACCTATACCTATTTAATCATTATACGATCCCCAATGGAGAGTTCCTGACCATCATGCTGCCGCCGTTCCTGCTGTCCACGGCACTGATCCTGGCGTGCTGCCTGCTGATTCCCCGGGAGACGCTGACGGTACCGGCGCAGGAGACGCCGGTGGACAAGCGCCGGTGCATCGTGTACGGCGTACTGTTCTGCACGGCGGCGGCCATGGTGCTGCGCGGCATCCCCTACTGGCTTGGGCTGGCCGTCATCACGGCGGCGCTGCTGGTGCTGGACCGCCGGGCGCTGCTGGGCGTGGACTGGGGGCTGCTGGTGACGTTCGCGGCGTTTTTCACCTTCTCGGGCAACATGGCCCGGATAGAGCCTGTACGGACACTGTTCCGGCAGCTGCTGGCCCACGGGGCCATGCCGGTGGCGGCGCTGACCAGTCAGGTCATCAGCAATGTGCCCGCGGCCATACTGCTCAGCCAGTTTACCGACGATTACCCGGCGCTGCTGGTGGGGGTGAACATCGGCGGGGCGGGGACGCTGGTGGCGTCGCTGGCCAGCCTGATCACCTTCCGGGAGTATACGAAGCACGTCAAGGGACAGACCGGACGGTTCCTGGCACTGTTCTCCGCCGTCAGCTTCGGCTTTTTGGCCGTGCTGCTGGCAGCCATGACGTTTTTGACGCAATAGACCGTGCGCCGGGGCTGCACGGGGGAAAGGAGGCCGATGGGTCATGCTCAGCAATCTGCAAGTCTGCTTTAACGCCGTGATGCCCCTGTTTCTTATTATGGGACTGGGCTACGGGGTCAAGTGTCTGGGCGGTATCCGGGTGGAGGACGTGCCCGGATTGAACAAGATGGCGTTCCGGTTCTTCATGCCGGTGATGCTGTTCTGGAACCTGTACACCTCCTCCATCGACCAGGCGTTACAGCCGAAGCTGCTGCTGTTCGCCGTGGGGGCCACGCTGGGGATGTACGGCCTGTCCCTGGCCATCGTACTGCCCACGGAGAAGGACTACGAAAAGCAGGGCGTGAAGATACAGGGTATGTACCGCAGCAACCTGGCCATTATCGGCCTGCCGCTGGCCACGGTGCTGGTGCCCGGGGCGGACATGGGGCCGGTGGCCATGCTGGCGGCCATCATCGTGCCGCTGTTCAACGTACTGGCGGTCATCACCCTGACGGCGTTCCGGGGCGAGAGACTGCCCGCCGGAAGGCTCATCAAAATGGTGGCCACCAATCCGCTGATCCTGGGCTCCGCCGTGGGGCTGGTGTTCCTGGGCACCGGCTGGAGGCTGCCTACGGCGCTGGAGTCGGCGGTGCACCAGGTGGCCACCATGACCAGCCCGTTCATGCTGTTCCTGCTGGGGGCCTTCTTCCGGTTCAGCGGTCTGCGCCGGTACCGGAGAGACCTGATCGAGGTGTGTCTGGTGCGGCTGTTCCTGATGCCGGCGCTGCTGCTGACGGCGGCGTTTCTGATCGGCATACGGGGCGTGGGCTTCGCGGGGCTGATCAGCGTGTTCGCCAGTGCCACGGCCATCGCCTCCTTCACCATGACACAGCAGATGGGCGGCGACGCGGAGCTGGCCGGGGACATCGTGGTGTCCACCAGCGCGCTGTGCATCGTGACCATGTTCGCCTGGTCGGTGCTGTTCAAGGCGCTGGGCGCGTTCTGAGGCTGAAAAAGATACAAGACCGACGGCTCAGCCGTCGGTCTTTGTGTTATCCGGTTTTTGTCCGTGCCGACGGCAGACGGCGCGGTAGATCACATAGCCCACACCCGCCACAGCGAGGGCGAGAGCGAAGGCAATGACCGCCGCCCGGTAGTTCTGCTCCCCCAGGGCGCTGCCGCCCACGGTGGAGGTGACGATGGAGGGCAGGCGGCCCACTGTGGCGATCAGCAGCCAGGTCCCCCACGGCAGGTCCGTCAGGCCCGCGAAGTAGCACAGCAGGTCCTTGGGCGTACCGGGAACGGTGAAGATCAGCCAGAACAGGGCGGTGCGCTTGGGGGAGGTATGGAGGAGAAAATGGAGCTTTTCCAGCTTGTCCGCCGGGAAGAACACCTCCACCAGACCGCGGCCCCAGCGGCGGACCAGGGCAAAGACGGTCACGCTGCCCAGCACGGCACCGAGCAGGCACAGGGCCGTGCCCGCCCAGGCGCCGAAGGCGTAGCCCCCGGCGATCTCCAGCGGCTCACCGGGGATAATGGCCACCAGCACCTGCAGAAACACCATGGCCGCGTAGGCCAGCGGGCCCCAGGCGCCGTGGCCGTCTACCCAGGCGCGGAACTGCTCCGGCTGGCGGGCAAAGCGGACCATGGGCCGCCCCACGAACCAGGCCAGCGCCGCCGACAGCAGAACGAATATGACGATGGCCAGTACGGACAGCGTTTTTTTCTGTTGTTCGGTCAGCGTGCGCTTCACGGGCGATACCTCTTTTTCTTGTACTACCCGCAGGATACCACGATTTTCGGAAAATCATGTGAACGAAACGTTAAGATTTGCTTATAAAATGTCAGCCCCCGGTTTCCCGGGGGCTGCATTTTACTCATGAGTATGCACATTGATAAACTCCGCCTTCAGCTTGGAGTAGAGGATGGTCTGGCTGCTGTAGAGCCCGCAATAGCCGGAGAGCAGGTAGCTGAGGGCGCAGGCGGCGGCGAAATAGACCAGACCGCCGGAGCCGAAGAGCTCAATGCTGAGGATGACGGAGGCGATGGGGCAGTTCACCGCGCCGCAGAACACGGACACCAGGCCGATGGCGGCGGCAAAGGCGGGCGGCAGGCCCAGCAGTCCGCCGAACACGCAGCCGAAGGTCGCGCCCACGAAGAACGACGGCACCACCTCGCCGCCCTTGAAGCCGCAGCCGATGGTGACGGCGGTGAAGGCCAGCTTCAGCAGCCAGGCCCAGGGGTCCGCCTGGCCGGACAGGGCGCGCGCCACCACATCCATGCCCGCGCCGTTATAGTCCGTAGTACCCAGCAGCAGCGTGGCGGCTACGATCACGCAGCCGCCCGCGGCGGCGCGGAGGAAGGGGTTTTTCAGGGCGCGGGCGGCCAGGTGCTCGGTGATGTGCAGGCCGCGGCAGAAGAGGATACTCACCAGAGCGCAGCCCACAGCCAGCACCGCCACAAGGCTCAGGGTGGGCCAGGCCAGCGCCGGCATGGCCACGGTGAAGCGGGTGGGCTCCACGCCCATGAGGAGGGCGATGTAGTAGCCGGTCAGAGAGGCGGTGATGCAGGGCAGCAGCCCGGCGTAGTACAGCACGCCCACGCTGATGACCTCCAGAGCGAAGATGGTGGCCGTCAGGGGTGTGCCGAAGAGGGCGGAGAACACGCCCGCCATGCCGCAGAGGGTGGCCAGGGGCAGATCCTTCTCCCCCAGGCGCAGCAGCGTGCCGGTGCGGTAACCGATGCCGCCGCCGATCTGGAGCGCCGCGCCCTCACGGCCGGCGCTGCCGCCGCACAGGTGGGTGATGACCGTGGAGACGAAGATCAGCGGCACCAGAAGGGTGGGTATTTTTTTGCCGAAGTGGACGGACTCGATGACGGCGTTGGTGCCCGCGCCCTCCAGCCGGCACAGCCTGTACAGCAGGGCGATGACCACGCCGCCCAGGGGCAGCAGGTACAAAATCCAAGGGTGGGCCAGGCGGACGTTGGTGGCGTAGTCGACGCCCAGGTGGAACAGCGCGCCCACGAAGCCGCCCACGCCGCCCACCAGTGCGCCCACCGCCAGCCATTTCAGCAGGGCAGTGACGTACAGACTGTAGTGTGTGATGCGCTCCTTTACCTTCTCCATGGCCGTGCCGCCTCCTGTAACGTTCTCTTTGCAGACGATTATTCTACCATCTATGCGGGAGTGTGTCAAACCCTGTCGGATAAACTTTCAGCAGGGCTGAAAAATTTTCAGTTTATCTGACTTTTTTTCATTTTCCCTGTTGATTATGCCGCGGTGTTGCCGTATACTATATATTACCAAACGCAAAAGGCTCAAGGAAGACCCAACAATATACAAATAGGAGGAAAACCACATGAAATACGGTCGTACTTTTAATTTCTCCGCCGGTCCCGCCATGATGCCGGAGCCCGTGCTGGAGGAGATCCGCGACGAGATGATGAACTACCGCGGCAGCGGTATGTGCGTCATGGAGATGAGCCATCGCTCCAAGGTGTTCCAGCAGATCATCGACGAGGCCGAGGCCGATCTGCGCGAGCTGATGAACATCCCCGACAACTACAAGGTGCTGTTCATCCAGGGCGGCGCTACCCTGCAGTTCGCCGCTGTGGCGTGGAACCTGATGAAGAACGGCAAGGCCGTGTACATCGAGACCGGCGCATGGTCCAAGAAGGCCATTGCCGAGGCCAAGAAGTACGGCGAGGTCATCGTAGCCGCCTCCTCCAAGGATAAGAATTACAGCTATATCCCCGACTGCTCCGACCTGGACATCCCCGAGGACACCGACTACGTCTACATCTGCGAGAACGAGACCATCCACGGCGTGACCTGGAACAAGCTGCCCAACACCAAGGGCCACGTACTGGTGTCCGACCAGTCCTCCATGTTCCTGAGCAAGCCCTGCAACGTGTCCGACTACGGCATGATCTACGCCGGCGTGCAGAAGAACGTGGGCCCCGCCGGCATGGTGGTGGTCATCATCCGCGAGGATCTGATCCGCGAGGACATCGACCCCAAGATGCCCGTCTACATGAGCTACAAGACCCATGCCGACAACGGCTCCATGTACAACACCCCCAACTGCTGGGCGATCTACTGCTGCGGCAAGGTGTTCAAGTATCTCAAGAGCATCGGCGGCCTGGAGGAGATGCACAAGCGCAACATCGCCAAGGCCAAGGTCATCTATGACTTCCTGGATCAGTCCAAGATGTTCAAGGGCACCGTGGAGCCGGAGTTCCGCAGCCTGATGAATATCCCCTTCGTCACCGAAAGCGCCGAGCTGGACGCCGAGGTGGTGGCCGCCACCAAGGCCGCCGGTTACGACAACCTGAAGGGCCACAAGTCCGTGGGCGGCCTGCGCGCCAGCGTGTACAACGCCATGCCCATCGAGGGCGCCCAGGCGCTGGTGGAGTTTCTGAAGAAGTTTGAGGCCGAGCACACGAAGTAACGCACAAGGGGGATAACATCCCCCTTGTATATCCCCCTCACCAGCTGACATCGGTCACTGGTGAACGCCGCCCAAGGCGGCTGGGCCGTGGTATTTTTGCCACGTACACGCCGCGGCAAAAATGATCGCATTCCCCTCTTGGTCGGCAAATTCCGACAACAAAACGTATTTTAAAAGGAGAGTATTACCATGCGTATTCTGGTTACTGACGGTATGGATAAGACCGCGATGGCGGAGCTGCGTGAGATGGGCCACGAGGTCGTGGAGCAGTTCTATGAGCCCGATCAGCTGGGCAAGGCGCTGCGTGATTTCGACGTGGTGGTGGTCCGTTCCAAGACCAAGGTCCGCGCCAACCACATCGACGAGGCCAAGGGCAGCCAGCTGAAGCTGATCATCCGCGGCGGCGTGGGCGTGGACAACATCGACGTGGACTACGCCAAGGCCAACGGCATCGACGTGAAGAACACCCCCAAGGCCTCCTCCCAGTCCGTGGCGGAGCTGGCTATGGGCCATATGTTCTCCTGCGCCCGCTACATCTCCATCGCCGGCCACACCATGCGTGAGGACAAGTGGGAGAAGAAGGCCTACGGCAAGGGCATCGAGCTGCAGGGCAAGACCCTGGGTATCGTGGGCTTCGGCCGCATCGGCCAGCACCTGGGCGTGATGGCCAAGGCCATCGGCATGAAGGTCGTGGCGTTCGACATCTTCCACATCCCCGGCATCGAGGAGCAGCTGGGCATCCCCTATGTGGAGATGGATGAGCTGCTGGCCATGTCCGACTTCGTATCCGTGCACGCCCCCGCTGTGGACGGCGGCGCGCTGATCTCCGCTGAGAACATCGCCAAGATGAAGGACGGCGTGGTGGTCATCAATACCTCCCGCGGCACCAACGTGGACGAGGCCGCCCTGCTGGCCGCCCTGGAGTCCGGCAAGGTGCGCGCCGCCGGTCTGGATGTGTACGCCGACGAGCCCGCCACCAACAAGGCGCTGTACAGCCATCCCATGGTGTCCTGCACGCCCCACATCGGCGCTGCCACCAACGAGGCCCAGAAGCGCATCGGCGCGGAGATCGTGGACATTATCAAGGCCATGTGACCTGCTGAAAAGCATATAAAAAAGAGACTGCTTTCGCAGTCTCTTTTTTTGCGCTTTTCTTTTGGCGGGGGAGGGTTTCGCGCCTGCGGGCGCGAGCCTCCGGCGGCCACATTTCTTTCTGCGAAGAAAGAAATGTGGGAAAGAAAGTCGCTTAAACCTACGGTTTAAGGATCCCTTGGCGCGCTATGGTCGGCTGTGACTTGCAGCGTATTCTCGCGGACGCGGTTTTCCGTCATCGCTGTCGGTCAAAAGGACTGTGCCTGCGCTCACCGTCGCGGAGGCTGGCGCGGCCGCTTGCTTCAGCCACGGTAGGGGCGTTTGCTTCTGCCGGGTCAGGGGAGTTTCGCCGCTGCGGCGGGAAACGACAAAGGAGGGGGCTTCGGCCCCCTCCTTTTGAAACCACCCCTTGGGGGTGGGCGATTATCAAATCGCGCCAAAGCCGCCCGGAAGGCGGCTTTGGTTGGTAGCGACTGACGCCGCCGGGCATGGGAACGCCGCCTGCGGGCGGGACGGGGCGTTTCGTGCCCCGGCACGAGTACCTTTCTTTTTTTGTAAAAAGAAAGGTACCAAAGAAAACCACTTAGACCTACGGTCTAAGGACCCCTTGGCGCGCTGTGGGTCATGCAGATTTGGCGGTGCTGGCTTCGCGGAATTGGCGCGGCGGGGGACGTTGTCGGTTCGGGGGATCGCTTGTACCGCTTGCGCCGCTGCCGCTGACAGCAGTGAGGGTAGGGGTTGGTGCGCTGGTCGAGTGGCGATTATCAAATCGCGCCTTTGCCGCCGCAAGGCGGCAAAGGTAGGTGTGCCCGTCGGGCACAGGATATAATTATTTCTTAGCCTGCGACACGGCAGAACGAATAATTTTTACCATAGTAACAGGCAGCGGCAGCGGAAAGCTGTGCTGGCACAGTCGGCGGAACGACAACGATCAGGAAAACGCCGGTTACGTGAGGGAAAGCGCGGGCGGCAGCGAACAGGCATAGCGCGCTGAGGAAGTGCAGAAACGCAGTTTCTGCCGGTGCTTTTGGCTACTTTTGTCACCGCAGACAAAAGTAGCTCGCGCCGGGGCGCGAAACTATCCCCGGCGGAGACAAAGAAAGCGCTCGCGCCGCTGCGCGAAACTATCCCCGGCGGAGACAAATAATGCGCTTACGCCGGGGCGCGAAATAGCCCCTGACGCTGCGGCGGGGACGGGGGGCTTTACGCCGCTGCGCGGCTACACCTCATCTGCCCCCTTCGGGGGCATCTGTCTCCCTGCGGGTCGGTCGGTCCGCGGGTTTGACACGCCACCGGCGTGTCATTCAACACCGCGACCCATCAAGGGGGAAGGCTTGAGGGGGTGCCATTCAGCAACACGGGCCACTCGAGGGGAAGGCTTGGGGGGCTTTACTGCGCGTTGATCTTGTTGCCGGCGCTGCCGAATATGTCCTTCCAGGCGTCATCCACCTTGGCGGCCTCGTCCTGGGCCAGCTGGGCTTCCTCTTCGGCGGTCACATCGCCATCGGGGGTCTGGCCCAGGATCAGCAGCGCCACATAGTTGCCGCTGACGAACAGACGGGCCTGCTCCACCATGGGAACGTTCATGTTATACATCTTGCTGTAGTCCAGCACCTGCTGATAGCGTTCACGCAGCAGATCGGCCGCGGTGTCGGCGTAGCCGTCCTTGACCTTGAGAACAACGGCGGTGCTGGGGTCAAGGGCGCTCATGGAGCTGGCCTCGGACGCCCAGCTGTCCACCTGGGACATATCCAGGCCGTAGTAGTTGGTCATGCGGTCCTCGTCATCCTGCGCGTCACAGCCGTAGCTGTCGCCCAGAGTCTCCTTCAGCTTGTCCAGTACCTCTTGGGCCGTCAGGTCCACGTCGGTCTTGCCGCTGTTGTCATCCTGCTTGCTGCCGCAGGCGGCCAGAGAGAGCACCATCACCAGTGCCAATACAGCACAAATAAACTTTTTCATCGTACATACTTCCTTTCTTTTTTGCGGGCTGTGTCTCCGGGTGGAGCACAGCGCCGTTTTCTTTGTACACCCCTTAGATGCGCGCAGGGCAAAAAAAGTTCCATGCCTTTTGAAAGAATTTTTCTGTCCGTTTTTTTGGACAGTAGCCTTGCTATGATGGGGAAAACACAGCAAGGAGGACGTTTTTATGACAGCCATCACGATGATCTGCACGGTGTGTGGGGCGGCGGCGCTGAGCCGGGGCATACTGCGGCTGCTGGACGTTATCGACGGACAGGAACGCTGACGCAAGTAGACGTTGACAAGTTTTCTATCTGCCTATATAATATTTTTACCCAAAAAAGGCGATATCATCTCGCTAACTTTTTGTTAATGCTAATATTCTATATCAGATAGAGAGGTCTTGTATGGATATCTTTGAGAAGTGCTTTGCGCCGTCCCTGGCGGGGGAATTGAAGGAAAAGGGCGTGTACCCCTACTTCCACGCCCTGCAGTCCCGGCAGGATGTGGAGGTGCAGATGGAGGGCAAGCGCCGCATCATGCTGGGCTCCAACAACTATCTGGGACTGACTACGGACCCGGAGGTCATCGAGGCCGGCATCCGGGCGCTGGAGCAGTACGGCACCGGGTGCTCCGGGTCGCGGTTCCTCAACGGCACGCTGGAGATGCATCTGGAGCTGGAGGCGGAGCTGGCGAGGTTCCTGCGGAAGCCGGGGGTGGTGACCTTCGGCACCGGGTTCCAGTCCAACGTGGGCATTATCTCCGCACTGGTGGGACGGCACGACTACGTGATCTGTGACCGGGAGAACCACGCCAGCATCTACGCCGGGTGCCAGCTGTCCTATGGGAAAATGCTGCGCTATCGCCACAGCGACATGGCGGAGCTGGAAAAGTGCCTGCAGAAGGTGCCGGAGACGGCCGGAGCGCTGATCGTCACCGACGGTGTGTTCTCCATGGGCGGCGACATCGCCAAGCTGCCGGAGATCTGCGCCCTGGCGAAGCAGTACGGCGCACGGGTCATGGTGGACGACGCCCATGGCCTGGGCGTGCTGGGCGAGGGCGGCCGGGGCACGGCCAGCTACTTCGGCCTGGAGGACCAGGTGGACGTGTACATGGGGACCTTCTCCAAGTCGCTGGCGTCCCTGGGCGGCTATATGGCCGCCAGCGCGGAGGTGGCGGATTTCGTGCGGCACGCATCGCGGCCATTCATCTTCTCGGCGTCCATCCCGCCGGCCAACTGCGCCACGGCGCTGACGGCCCTGCGGAAGCTGGAGGCGCATCCGGAGCTGCCGGAGCGCCTGCGTGCCCTGAGCCTGTATGCCCGGAAGGGGCTGACGGACCGGGGACTGACCATCCGGCCCTCGGCGCTGGAGGCGCCCACGCCTATCATCCCCATCTACACCTATGAGACGTACCGGACGCTGCGGGTAGCGGCGGAGATCTACGACCGGGGCGTGTATGTGAACCCCACGCTGCCGCCGGCCACACCGGAGGGTGAGGCGCTGCTGCGGACCAGCTATATGGCCACCCACACGGAGGCCCTGCTGGACGAGGCCATGGACATCATCGGGGAGGTGATGGCCCGTGAGTAAGGTCGCTGTCGTCACCGGCGGCACCTCCGGCATCGGGCGGGCCACCGCCCTGGCGCTGAAGGACGCGGGCTATGCCGTGTATGAGCTGTCCCGCCGGGCAGAGGGCGTGGAGGGTCTGCACCACATCTCCGCCGATGTGACGGACCAGCAGGCCGTCAACGACGCCGTGGCGCAGATCATGGAAGCGGAGGGGCACATCGACGTGCTGGTGAACAACGCGGGCTTCGGCATCTCCGGGGCCATCGAGTTCACGGAGACGGCGGAGGCCAAGGCGCTGTTCGACATCAACTTCTTCGGCATGGTGAACATGAACCGGGCCGTGGTGCCCCTGATGCGGCAGGCGGGCCGGGGAAGGATCGTGAACCTGAGCTCCGTGGCCGCGCCGGTGCCCATCCCCTTCCAGGCCTATTACTCCGCCACCAAGGCGGCTGTCAACGCCTACACCATGGCGCTGGCCAACGAGCTGCGGCCCTTCGGCGTGACGGTATGCGCCGTGATGCCGGGGGATATCCACACGGGCTTCACCGCCGCGCGGCGGAAGGTCAGCGCCGGGGACGACATCTATCAGGGACGCATCTCCCGGTCCGTGAAGCGCATGGAGCACGACGAGGAGACGGGCATGGACCCGGCCAAGGCCGGGGCGTACATCGCCAGTGTGGCCATGCGGGAGGGACACCACCACCCGCTGTACGCCATACGCTTCGACTACAAGTTCTTCACCTTCCTGGCCAAGGTGCTGCCGGCACGGTTTTTAAACTGGCTCATCTACTGCCTGTACGGAAAATAAGGACAAAGGCCCTCCCTGATGGGAGGGCCTTCCTTTACACGATACGCCGCCCCCGGCTGAGCCGGGGGCGGCGTGGTTCATTTCTTCAGCTGAAGGGTCTTTTCGTAGGCGGCGATGACGGCGTTCATGGCGGCGGCGCGGAGGCCGCCCTCCTCCAGCGCGCGGACACCGGCAATGGTGGTGCCGCCGGGGGAGCAGATCTCGTCCTTCATCTGCCCGAAGGGCTTGCCGCTCTCCAGGGCCAGCCGGGCCGCGCCCAGCAGCATCTGGGCCGCGAAGGTGTTGGCCTTGTCACGGGGCAGACCGCAGGTGACGGCACCGTCGGCCAGGCCCTCCATAAACAGGCAGGCAAAGGCACCGCCGCAGCCGGCCACGGCGCTGCCCGCGTCGATCAGGTGCTCCGGCAACGCCTCCAGCCGCCCGGAGGCGGCCATGTCCGCCAGGAAGGCGTCCAGCTGTGGTTTCGTCAGCAGGGCGTTGGCATCGTACAGCGTCAGCCCCGCCCCCACGGCGCAGGCGGTGTTGGGCATGATACGCAGGATGGGGCAGCCGGGAGCAGCCTGCTCCAGCGCGGCGATGGTGACGCCGGCGGCCATGGACACCAGCACGGGCTTGTCCGTCCGCTGCGCCAGCGTGGGGGCCAGCTGGGCCAGCACGCCGGCGATGAGGTTGGGCTTGACGCCCAGGAAGATATAGTCACAGGCAGCGGCGATGTGGGCAGCGGTGTCCGCCCGGGCCCCCAGCTCTGCTGCCAGGGCCTCCGCCTTGGCGGGCGTGCGGTTGTTGAGATACACATCTAAGGGAGAGACTTCCCTGACCAGGGCGCGGGCCAGCGCCCCACCCATGTTGCCGGTGCCGATAAAGCCATAGGTCATGGTGATACACCTCGTTCCTGATTTTTGTCCATTATAATGCAGCGCGAGACGGAGTGCAACAAATAAATTCCCGCGGCGGGAGTTTCGCCGCCGCGGTGAGTGGCTTTCGTCCCCAGTGAGGGGAATTGCGCCTGCGGGCGCGGGATGGGGCGTTTCGTGCTCCGGCACGAGTACCTTTCTTTTTTTGTAAAAAGAAAGGTACCAAAGAAAACCACTTAGACCTACGGTCTAAGGACCCCTTGGCGCGCTATGGGTCATGCAAAATTGGCGGTGCTGATCTCGCGGAATTAGTACGGCGGGTATCGTTGTCGGTTCGGGGGACTGCTTGTACCTCCTGCGCCGCTGCCGCTGACAACAGCGAGGGTAGGGGTTGGTGCGCTGGACGGTTTAGGCGATTATCAAATCGCGCCAAAGCCGCCCGAAGGGCGGCTTTGGTTGGTGGCGGCTGACGCCGCCGGGGAAATTGAAAGTACGCCTGCGGGCGGGATGGGGAACCCCTCACCCGTCAGCTTCGCTGACACCTTCAGCTGTGCACACCCCAGTGTGATCACTGGGGCGCCCTCAAGGGGAAGGCTTTGGGAAAAAAAGAGGAAAAAGGACCGCCGGAAGGCGGTCCTTTTTGCGGTATCGGTTTACTTGGCGGCCTTGGCGGCTTCACGGCCGGCGCGGAAGGCCTTGAGGTTCAGCTCCTTGACCTTGGCGGGGACCGTCTCGGCCACGACCTGCTCCCAGTCGATCTCAGGGCAGCCCAGGGAGTCACACATGGCACCGAAAAGCACCACGTTCATGCACTTGGGATTGCCCAGCTCAATGGCGATATCGCTGGCGGGGACGGCGATGGTTTTAAAGGTCTTCTGCATGGCCTCGATGCAGCCCTCGGGATACGCCTCGGCACCGGAGGCGATAGTGGTGGACTTGATGGCGTAGTCATTGATGACGGCCACGCCGTTGGGGTTCAGGAACTCCGCATAGCGGACGGCCTCCATCTTCTCCAGCGCCACCATGATATCGGCCTCGCCCTTGCCGAACACGGGGCCGTAGACCTTCTTGCCCCAGCGGACCTGGGTGGACACGGAGCCGCCGCGCTGGGCCATGCCGTGGACCTCGCTCTGCTTGACATCGTAACCGGCCTTCATAAAGCCGTTGGACATGATCTTAGAGATCAGGATAGCGCCCTGACCGCCAACGCCGACCAACAGGCAGCTTTTCACATCGTTCATGTTACTTCTCCTCCTTTTCAATAGCACCAAAGGGGCAGGCCTGGGCGCAGACGGTACAGCCCACGCACTGGGTACGGTCGATGAACGCCTTGCCGTTCTCCATGGAGATGGCGGGGCAGCCCACCTTCAGGCAGCTCTTGCAGCTCTTGCACTTGTCGGCGTTGACGACGCACATACCGGTGTCGTGCTTCACGCGCTTGATAAGCAGGCAGGGACGACGGGTGACGATGGCGGGGTGCTTGCCCTCGTTCAGGGCGGCCACGGCGTCGTCCACGGTCTTCTTCATGGCGGTCAGGTCCTGGGGATCCACGGTGAAGACAGGGGCGAAGCCATAGGCCTCCAGCACCTTCTCCACGCTGATCATGGGGGCGGGCTCGCCCATCAGGGTGAAGCCGGAGCCGGGGTTGTCCTGGTGGCCGGTCATGCCGGTGATGCGGTTATCCAGCACGCAGGGGATCATACGGCCGTTGTTGTAGATGATCTCGGCCGCGCCGGTCATGCCGGAGTGGAAGAACGTGGAGTCACCCATGACGCCGAAGACCACCTTATCGGTGACGCCCTCGCGCTGGAAGGACTTGGCCATGCCCATGCCGGCGGAGAAGCCGCCGCCCATGCAGATACACACGTCCATGCAGTTCAGCGGAGGCGCGAAGCCCAGGGTGTAGCAGCCGATATCGCCGGTGACCACGTAGTTCTTGTTCTTGGACAGGGTGTAGAAGAAGCCGCGGTGGGGGCAGCCGGGACACAGTGCGGGGGGACGCTTGGCGACCTTGACCTCGTCCACGGTCTTGTACGCGGGCTTGATGCCCAGCACGCGCTCACGCACCAGCTCGGTGTTCAGCTCATACAGCTTGCCGGTCAGTTCCTTGCCGACGCAGTCGATGCCGGCGGCCTTGATCTCGTCCTCCATGAAGGGATCCAGCTCCTCGATGATGTAGAGCTTCTCCACCTTCTTGGCGAAGTCGCGGATCAGGTCCATGGGCAGCGGATAGGTCAGGCCCAGCTTCAGGAAGGACGTGCCCTCGGGGAACACCTCCTTGGCGTACTGGTAGCTGATGGAGGCGGTGATGACGCCCACCTTGCCGTCGCCCAGTTCCACCTTGTTCAGGCCGTTCTCCAGGGCGCGGGTACAGCCGTACTCGGCCAGCTTCACCAGACGCTCCTCCACGATGGGGTGGTTCAGGTAGGCGTTGGCGGGGGCGCAGACGTACTTACGGGTGTTGCGGGCATAGGCGGGGGCCACGTGCTCCACACGCTCGCCGAACTCCACCAGGCCCTTGCTGTGACAGACGCGGGTGGTGGTGCGGTACAGAACGGGGGTGTCGAACTCCTCGGAGATCTCGCAGGCCAGGCGGACAAAGTCCTTGCACTCCTGGGCGTCGCTGGGCTCCACCATGGCGATCTTGGCGGCGCGGGCGTAGTGGCGGTTGTCCTGCTCATTCTGGGAGGAGTGGCAGGAGGGATCGTCGGCGGTGACGACCACGTAGGCGCCGTTGACGCCCATGTAGCCGGCGGTGAACAGGGGGTCGGCGGCCACGTTCAGGCCCACCATCTTCATGGTGCAGAAGGAACGGGAGCCGGCCACGGACGCGCCGTAGGCCACCTCGGTGGCGACCTTCTCGTTGGGGGCCCACTCGCAGTACACGTCCTTACCGTACTGGGGCAGGTTCTCCAGGATCTCAGTGCTGGGGGTTCCGGGGTACGCGGAACAGACCTTGATACCGGCTTCGTAGACGCCGCGGGCGGTGGCCTCGTTACCGGACATCAGATGTTTCATAGCAGTTTCCACCTTTCTTGTCTTTTTTCCTCTTATTTCCACTTGCAAATCAAAAACGGTTTATCTATATTCCTGCCGGAATATCAGATCAATACTGGCCGGCCTCCTGCTGGCCGCGGAGGACCCGGAGGGCACCCTCCGCCAGGGAGCGCATCTCCTCCTCGCCGGGCAGGCGGATGATGGGCGCGATCTTGCCCACATAGGCGGTGATGTCGTCGCAGAAGAAGTCCTCGTAGGCCATGCCGGCGGTGTAAACGATGGCGTCCACGTCAAAGTGCAGCACGGCGGCCATGGCACCGATGTCCTTGGCCAGCTGGTAGACCAGGGCCTGATAGGCCTCCACGGCCTTGGGGTCGCCCTCCACCACCTTGGCACAGACCACGCGGAAGTCAGTGGTGCCCAGGTAGGAGAACATACCGGCGCGGCGGCCGAAGGTGCGCTTGACCTCGTCCTTGGTCTTGCCGGAGAAGCAGTAGTTGATGAGCTGGTTCACCGGCAGGCCGCCGGCGCGGTCCATGCCCATGGCACCCTCGTCCTTGACGTTGCACACGTCCACCACGCGGCCGTGCTGATGCGCGCCCACGCTGACGCCGCCGCCCAGGTGGCAGACGATGAGGTTCACGTCCTCATATTTTTTGCCCAGCTTCTCGGCAGCCTTGCGGCCCACGGCCTTGTGGTTCAGGGCGTGGAACTGGCACAGACGGCGGAACTCGGCAAAGCCGGTGTAGTGCGCCACCTCGGTCATCTCGTCCACGCAGACCGGGTCCACAAAGAAGGCGGGAATGCCCACCATGTCGCCCAGCTTACGGGCCAGGTAAGCGCCCAGGTTGGAGGGATGCTCGCCGTAGGGCGCGGCCTCTACGTCGGCCATGACCTTGTCGTTGACGGCGTAGGTGCCGGAGGGAATGGCCCGGTACAGACCGCCGCGGCCGCAGACGGCGGCAAAGTCGGACAGCTTATAGCCGGCCTCGGTGACGGCCTTGAGAATGGCCTCCTTGCGGTAGTCCGCCTGGTCGATGACCCGGGGGAAGCGGTCCAGCTCCTCGGCGGAGTGGTCGATGGTCACTTTGAAGAGCTGTTCCTCGTCCTCGAACACCGCGATCTTGGTGGAGGTTGCGCCGGGGTTGATGATCAACAGCTTCATAGTCTCTCTCCTTCTCTGTTACGCCCGGAAGGGCGGTTTTCGTTAAACTTTTCACCGAACCACTCGGTGATTATACTTTATTATGGCACCGCCGATCCGGGATGTCAACGGCCTTTTGCGCTTTTTCGAAAAGTCAGCATTTCGCACAAAAAAACACCGTGAACGCTGTTGAAAACAACGTTCACGGTCTTTAACTTATTTCTCGTGCCGCAGGGCTGTCCGCTCAGATATCATTTGCCATTTCGCCTATCATTCCCAGCATATCCCTCAAGGCCGTTATCCCCGGTACTGCCAGCACATTGATGAGGATCACCGTAATGATAAGCACAACCAGCCCGCCGATAAGACCCACCAGCGACAGCACGAAAGCTATCGTTCGCTTGTCTCCGGTATAGCCCTCTTTCTTTGCCTTGTCAGTCCATATCAAGCCAAGGATGCCCAGTACAACAGATGCCACGGCAGAGTAGCCGAAAAACCAGAATACCACGGCGGCAATGCCCATTATCAAGCCCGCAACAGCTGTGTTTTCGCCCGGCTCCCGCCCACTCTCCGGCGGCCGCCTCTCTTCACTCTTACCCATCCGCTCCTCCTTTTCTGTGTATGCCTCTACTCACTCCTCGTGCCGCCAGCCCTCCAGCAGCGCGGCAGCCATACGGCGGCCGCGGCGGGGCAGATCGAAAGCGCCTTCGTAGATGCGCCACTCCAGCAGCATACCGCGGTGCAGGGCCACCAGGTCCGCCACCAGCTCCTCGCGGTCGCGGTCGGGGTGGATCGTGCCCTCCTGCTTGCAGCCGTCCACCAGCTCACGCAGAACGCGGAAATACACGCGCTTCTCGTTGTCCCGCAGGATGCCCTGCTGGGGATAGCGGATGCCGTGGATAAAGCTGCGGTAGAGGGACGGGTCCTCAGCGCTGATGACCAGGGTCTGACCCACAAAGTCCAGCAGCTTATCGTGCCAGGAGTTGGCCTCGTCGGCCAGGTAGCTCTCCTCCAGCACGCTGTACTGAGCGTCCACGCTGCTGGTCACCTGGATGACCAGCTCGTCCTTGCTCTTGAAATAGTGGTAGATGTTGCCCACAGAGCAGCCCACCGTCTGGGCGATCTGCTCCACAGAGACATTCTCAAAGCCCTCCTTGTCGAACAGCTCCAGCGCTACGTTCTGGATACGACTACGCATTTCCAGGGCCTGTTTTTTCCGGGGGGTAAGCTCTTTTTTCATAGAGATATACGCACTCCTTCGGTGAATGGTTTTTTCTATCATAACAAGTTTTGGGCGGCAGGTCAAGGCATGAACGCGCCGGAAAACAATAAGTTTGGAAATTTTGAAAAAAGGGGTTGACAATTCAGCCGGTACATACTATAATTTCACTTGTTCGACGCGCGAGTGGTGGAATTGGCAGACTCGCTAGATTCAGGTTCTAGTGCTCACTACGGGCGTGCGGGTTCAAGTCCCGCCTCGCGCACCAGCAAAAAATCCTTGAAAGCCTTGTGCTTTCAAGGATTTTTTCTTTTCCTCGAAAGTGCTGACCCTTACCTTGACCCTTTATGTTTTTGTTACACTATGGATGTATTGATCCATTCGGTTTGCGCTTTCACGTTTCATGCTGTTTGTGGCGTGAGCGTACACATCAAGGGTAAACGCCGCGGTCTGATGTCCGAGATTCTCCTGCACCGTCTTGATGTCATCGCCGGACTTCAAGCTGTTTACGGCGTAAGTATGACGGAGATCATGAAATCTTGTCGCGTCAAGGTGCAGGCGGCGCACGATTTTCTTAAATGCGAGGTACACGGTCTGGTTGCAGAGGTATCGTCCAGTCTCGGTGGTAAACACAAGGTTATCTGGATTGTCCCAGCCGTCTTTCAGCCGAGCCGCCCAACGTTGCTGCCGAAGCTGTTGCTTTTTCAGGGCATCCATCACACCATCCGCCGCTTCAATAACACGAGGCCGGTCATTTTTCAAACTGCTGAAGCAATATTCGCGTGTTCCTTTTTTCTTGCTGTGCTGCTTGTTAATGAGCAAGGTCTGCTTCTCAAAGTTCACACAATCCCATGTTAATCCGAGTACTTCTCCCTGCCGCAGGCCGGTAAATACCGTAACAAAGTAAACCAACTCGTAGGGATTTCCGCGAATTTCTTTCAGAAAAGCACTCAGTTCTTCATCCTCCAACGGCTTTATCTGCTTCCTCTCGATACGCGGCAGTGTAACGGCTGCCAGCGGATCACTGCGGATATAGCCCATTTTTTGCGCCTGCTCCAAAGCACGATGCAGCACACCGTGAACATTCTTGATCGTCTTTGGTGAAAGCTCCTTTTCCGCTTGCAGCTCGTTATACATCTGCTGGATCATAGCGGCTGTCACTTTGGAGAGAGGGACATTTCCAATGTAGGGGATGATGTTCAGCCTTACATGGTCTTGGTAGCTTTTGCGTGTAGAGGACTTTACATTGCCGATGTACTCCGTCACCCATGTGTTCAGCCAGTCAGCGGTTTTGAGCCGAGGAATGTCCATATACGTCCCGTCATCGATCTCCGCCGTGATGGCGGTGAGCTTTTGGCGGACTTCTTTCTGCGTCTTGCCGTAAACCGATTTTTGTATCTGCTTTCCCGTCTTGGGATCAATGCCGAGGGTGTAGCGTGCCTCCCAGCGTCCGTCTGAACGCTTACGGATGGTGCCGCCGCCCTTGGCGTTTTTTGTTGCCTTGGTCGTCAAAATAACCTCCTGTTCCTCTGAAATATAAAACGGTCAGTCAGTCCGTTGCTTTATCGCTGCTTGTCGCTGTCCAGCCACGCCACAAAGTCCTCCAGGGACAGCTTGCCGCCGGTACACAGATCGCGCTTCTTGCGCGCCTCCTTCGACCATGCGGTGAACTCCGCCTTGGTCATCGTCCCATACCGTACACGGGCGTTGTGGGCCTTGTAGGAGCGCGTGAACTCCTTGGTGGCCGGGTTCTTCATCTGACGGCTCTGATACTGCACCACCGCGCCCATCTGCCGGCAGGTCTTTTCCGAGCCATCCATCCGCCGTGTGCAGTACTCCTGCGTGATGTTGCCGGTCACCACGAAGTATCTGCCGCAGTTCTTGCACTTGTGGATCACCAGCGGCAGACGCAGGCAGTAGGCTTTCAAGTAGTTGTAGAGGTCGCGCAGCGTATGGGGATACAGCACCTCCCGCAGCGCGGTCGTCATCCGCCGCTGCCGCAGCATTTCTACGCTGTAGTTGTAGGCACTGTCATAGGCAGGATGGTCAAGAATAATCTCCTCCGTAGCCAACTCCCCATAGCGCATATCCTCAAAGCAGAGCGCCGCGTCGTAGTGTGCCTCCCGATACCGTTCCGCTGTGGAATAGTCCGGCTTGTACCGGTCATCCAGACACACCTCCACCAATACCCTGGCATCGCGGACGATTCTCTCAAAGTCCGTGTCAAATCGCAGCAGTTCCGCCGTATCGGCGGAGGGCTCCGCTTCCAGATCGCTCAATTCCTTGACCAGCATCCCAAAGAAGGGATGCACCCCGCAAAGCGGCATCGCCAGCTCCAAGAGCCTTTTCCATGCAGCTTCGTCCTTGTCAGCTCTCACCAGCTTTTGAATCTCGGAAAGAACGCAATAAGCGTCATAAAAATCCGTATCGTACAGGTCGATCAGGCACTGCCCTACATCCTGCGTTTTCTCCAGAATCGTCCTGCGCTGCCCCAGCGTCTTACTGTACAGTGCAAAGCACTCCTTGCGCTCCGGCGTGATGTAATACCGGAACTCCATATGTTCGGGAAAGATCATGACCGCCCTCCTGTTAGATACATCATAATAAGTCCGCAAAATAATCTATTGACTTTTGCGTACCAGCATTATACAATCATAGCGTAATAGTTACATTGTGTATTATAGTCCGTATAGTCCATGATGTCAACTGAAATTTTAAGGAGGTTTTGTATGAACAACAACTACGACAATCTGCCGGCGGTATTGAACGCCAATCAGCTGGCGGCGGCGCTGGGCATCTCCCGCGCAGGGGCTTACCAGCTGCTCAACACCGGCACGTTCCCTACGCTGCGGATCGGCAAGCGGCTGCTGGTGCCGAAGGATAAGCTCGTTGAGTGGATCGAGCAGAACACCGGAGGCAGCCATGTGGGGGGATAAAGAAACGACTGCCCCGATTCCATCTGTTGCACCAGATGGGGAGCAGCCGTTCGCGCTTACACGCAATGACAGTATACCATTTACAGAGGAAAAGAACAAGTCGTCTGGCGGGATGACCGTGATCCCCATGCCGAAGCTGATGGAGATACGGTTTCCTGTCAAACCGGCTGTGATCGAAGGGCTGCTGCCGGTGGGGACATACCTCCTCGCCGGTGCGCCCAAGGTCGGCAAGTCCTTCTTCGTTTTGCAGATGGCTTATCAGGTCAGCACAGGCGGTACATTTCTCGACTGTCCCGTCCACCCAGGCACAGTGCTCTACTTAGCCTTGGAGGACACCCTCGACCGCTTGCAGAAACGGCTCGTCCAGATGACAGAGCAGGACAGTCCCGACCTCATACTCTCCGTGTTAGCCGACACCTTGGATGAGAACCTGCTGGCGCAGTTGGAAGGCTTCCTGATGGACTATCCCGATACCGTTCTGGTCATCATCGATACCCTCCAGCGTGTCCGTGGTCGGACGCCCGACAGTTGCAGCTACGCTGCCGACTATGACACGTTGGCAAAGCTGAAAACCTTTGCAGACGCCCACGGCATTACGCTGGTGCTGGTACACCACACCCGCAAAGAGAGCGCGGAGGATGTATTCCATACCATCTCCGGCACCAACGGTCTGATGGGCGCGGCGGATGGTGCGCTGATCCTCCACAAGGACAGGCGCACCGGTGCGGATGCGGTATTAGACGTAACAGGCCGCGATCAGCCGGATATGCGGCTGCATCTGTGCTTTGATCCTGCCTGCCTGTGCTGGGAGTTGGTGGAAAGGGAAACAGCACCATATCAGGAGCCGCCCGATCCGCTGCTGGAGGCCATCAGCCGATTGGTCACAGAGGAACACCCCGAATGGCGCGGGACAGCGACGGAGCTGGCACAGCAGCTGCAAAGCGGGGGCTTTACGCCTAACTGGATCGTGCGGAGGCTGAATGCCAAGCATGATATTCTGCTTCAAAAGTACGGTATCCGCTACAGGACCCGCCGCAGCAAGGAGGGGAAGACCCTCCTGCTGCGGTGGGTCGGTGTACGGTAGTGTACGGTATGTACGGTAAATAGAGGGGCAGGCCCTACCCCGAAAATACCGTACATTACCGTACATACCGTACACCGCAGAGGGAGTCCAGAGGGAACGGCTGGCACACGACTTTGGGACAAAGTCTAGTGTGTTATACCCGTCACGGCGGGGGACGGGAGGAAACGGGCGAGGACGGGAGTCCTCACCCGTTTCTGACCGGGCCGAAAAAGAAGAGCGACAGATGCCGTTACCGGCATCTGTCGGGCGCACTTTTTCAGAGAGCCGTGACGGGTGTTCCCCGTTCCTCCTGCTCCCGCACTTACAATGACAAGGAGGTCATCATGGCATACGCCATTTTACGATTTGCCAAACACAAGGGCGGCGCGTCCAAGGCGTTGAGCGCACACCACGAACGGACAAAGGAGTTCTACATCAGCAACCCCGACATTGACCAAAGCCGCACTCCGCAGAACTTTCATCTGGTGACGCCCCGCTGGAGCTACGAGCAGGAGATCCGGCACCGCATCAGGATGGCAGGCTGCCGCGTCCGGAAGGACAGCGTGAAATTCGTGGACACGCTGGTGACGGTCAGCCCGGAGTTCGCACAGGAACACGCGACGGAGATGCCGGAGTATTTCACACGGGCGTTCACATTCCTGAAAGAGCGAGTCGGTGAGGAGAACATCATCTCCGCTGTGGTACATCTGGATGAGACGACACCCCATATGCACCTGTGCTTTGTGCCGCTGACGAAGGACAACCGCCTGTCCGCAAAAGAAATTCTCGGCAACAAGAAGAACATGATCCGCTGGCAGGATAATTTCTACGCCTGCATGGCGGAACGTTGGCCGGAATTGGAGCGCGGCACACCTGCCGTAGAGACAAGGCGCAGGCATCTGACGCCCCAGTGGTACAAGAAGGTCACAGCCATGGACGCCAAGCTGGAGCGGCTGGAAACGGCACTGACTGGCATCAACGTGCTGAACGCAGGGAAGAAGCGCGAGGAGGCCGCCGCGCTGCTGGCACAGCTGCTGCCGGATGTAGAGTCGTTTCAAGCGGAGACTCAGCGGCTGCGAGAGGCCGCCGTTGCCGCCCAACACCAGCAGCGGCGCAGTGAGAAAGAAGTCGCCGATCTGCAAGCTGAGCTGCGAGAGGAACGTAATTTCAGCTTTCAGCAGCGCGCCCACATCTCCGCGTTAGAGTCCCGCTGCCGCAAGGCCGAGAAGTTGCTGAAGCGGTTCCCACCGGAGGTGGTGAGGAAAGTTGAAAAAAGGGAGACGCAAGCGGAAAGGCCCGGCAAATAGAGGTGCAGCCCCGGAAAGTGCTGTGCTTCACCGGACGAGCCAGCGCCGCCAGATAGTCTCACGCAAGTTTTACCTGCCGAGAAAAGAATAGAGCAGGACGCGGCGCGCTGCGCCGCGTCCTTGCGATGCTGATGGGTGCCGGCAAGAGATAGAGAAGTAGTGATATAGAGGTAGCTCCCGTCAAAGGTGATAATGGATGCTGAAAGACGGGAGAAGCAGCGGAAGTGATAACATACTCGTAAGAAAGAGGGTGATTATTATCGGGAATAAGTCCTACGGCTACATCCGCGTTTCCAGCAGAGATCAAAACGAAGACCGATAGCTTATTGCATTACGCAGTAAGGGCATAGCAGATGCGTTCATCTACATTGATAAGCAATCCGGCAAGGACTTTGACCGTCCGCAGTATAAGAAGTTGGTCAAAAAATTAAAGCCAGGCGATTTGCTCTACATTCAGAGCATCGACCGGCTGGGGCGCAACTATGAGGAGGTGCAGAATCAGTGGCGTGTGCTGACTAAGGAAAAAGAAGTGGATATTTGTGTTATTGACATGCCGTTGTTGGATACCCGGCAGGGCAAAGACCTGCTGGGTACATTCATTGCAGACCTTGTACTGCAAATTCTGTCTTTCGTGGCACAAAATGAACGCGAGTACATCCGTAAACGACAGGCAGAGGGGATTGCCGCAGCCAAGGCGCGGGGTGTGAAATTTGGGCGGCCACCGCACCCGCTTCCCCACAATTTTTACAAGGTGCATCGCGCTTGGCGGGGCAAAAAAATGACGCTGGCACAAGCAGCCAGCGCCTGCAACATGCCCGTCGGGACATTCTACAGCAAAGCAAGAAAATTTGAAAACGTTACCTAATTAAATGGCAATCTTACTTCGAAAAAGTGTACTTTTTCAAATCTGTCTACACATTACATATGGTGATATTATATACCAAAACTTCCGGATTTTCAACACATTCTAAGCGGTTATTTCGTCATTTTGCATGGTTTGAAAAAGTACACCATAAAAAAGGGAGGTTGAGCCATGGCAAAAATTGCCGATGTTATCAAGTATGAGGGGGATAACAGCACCTTCATTTGGAAGCACCCATGTGAGGATTTCAACACAGCGTCTCAGCTGATTGTCCACGAGTCACAGGAAGCAGTTCTCTTTCTGAATGGACAAGCACTTGACTTGTTTGGGCCGGGACAGCACACGCTGGAAACAGAGAATATCCCCATTCTGCGTCATCTGATCAATATTCCGACAGGCGGCGTGAGCGCATTTCATTGCGAGGTCTATTTCATCAATAAAACAGAGCAAATGGCAATTCGCTGGGGAACGGACAGCAAAGTTCAGTATGTAGAGCCTACATACAAATTTCCGCTGTCCATCGGCGCAAGTGGTGAAATGTCCCTCTGCGTAGATGATTCACGCAAATTGTTGGTCAAGTTGGTCGGTACAGAACGTATACTCGATCGCCAGCAGCTGACTACCTATTTCCGTAGCATCCTGATGGCAAAGGTAAAAACCTACATTGCCCAGACAATGCGGGCTAATGCCATCAATATTTTCGAAATTGACGAGAGCCTTGAGACATTTTCGGCAGATATTCAGCAGAGGCTGATTCCTGATTTTCTGGACTACGGCGTGCAGCTCAAGCGATTCTATGTCACTACGGTGGTTAAACCTGACGGCGATCCGCAGTATGAAAAGTTCAAGGAACTGCATTTCCGCCAGTATGCCGATATAGCCGAGGCAAAGCTGAAACAACAGACCGATGTGATCCACGCACAGACCGAAGCGCAGAAGGTCGTCATCGATTCTCAGGCGCAGGCAACCAAGCGGATGCAGGAAGGCTACACCTATCAGCAGGAGCGCGGATTTGATGTGGCGCAGGATGCCGCCAAAAATGAAGGCGCAGGCCAGTTTTCCAATATGGGCATCGGACTGGGAATGATGGCTGGTGTTGGTGGTACAGTAGGCGGCATAGTTGGTGGAGCCGTATCTGACGCATTTGCGGGGATAACGACACAGCCTCAAACGGCAGCAAACCGCTTCTGTGACCAATGTGGAGCCGAATTGACGCCGGGTGCTGCATTCTGCGATGAGTGCGGTGCGCCGCAGGTAGCTCCCGATATCTGTGCAAAATGCGGCTTTAAGTTCACAAAGCCCGGTAAGTTTTGCCCCAAATGCGGCGCAAAGAGGGAGGGCTGACGATGAAAAAGAATAATTCAAAGGGCTATCTCATTCTTGGCATCCTATTCATCTTGGTCAGCGTAATTGCGTTTGCTGTTCCCGCAGCAAAAACAGCAGCATTTTGGATTTCTTACGCATTTACCGTGGTCGCATTTGCCGCCCAGCTCATCATTTGGAAAGCAACTCTTGGACGCAGCGAATCCTTGAAAAGCAAGTTTCTTGGTTTCCCTGTCGTTCATATCGGCATTGTTTATCTTATAGTTCAGGTCATTGCTCTCGCCGTATTTCTGTTTATTCCCACACTTCCGATTTGGAGTGCAGTCGTTGTCTGTGCAGTGGTTGCAGGCGTATCCGCCGTCTGTATGATTGCCTCGGATGTTGGCCGAAGCGAGATTGAGCATGTATCTGCAAAGGTGCAGGAAAAGACTTTCTATATCAAGCAACTGCAAGCGGATGTCGAACTACTGGCCGGAGCTGAAACAGATACCGCAACAAGATCAGCGTTGACGCGGTTAGCAGAGAAAATCCGCTATTCCGATCCAATGAGCAATGAACAGATTGCCGATATTGAAAACCGGATCACTGCAAAAATTGCTGAACTGAAGTCCTCTACAGATAAAATGGGAATTATTAGCGAGCTCAATTCGCTTTTAGACGAGCGAAATAGAAAATGTAAATTATTGAAGTGAGGGGACAAAGCAGGGAGGCGGAAATAGTGGCGAGAGTTCGTGATATGCAGGGCGTTCCTGCACAGCTGGAGTACCTGAAATCAGACGGAAAGCGAAGGCATCCTTCGTATTGCATTTTCCATGAGGGAACAGGAAAAAATCGAATATGTACCAATCCGCAGTGTGAAGTATACTGCAAGCATTGCAGCTCAGCAAAAAACTGTATTTACTATGAGGAGAAAGAGCGATGAAACAGTTGACTTGTGAAATGTGCGGAAGCACGGATTTGATGAAACAGGACGGCGTGTTTGTATGCCAGTCCTGTGGAACGAAGTATTCCGTTGAGGAAGCTAAGAAAATGATGGTGGAAGGCACGGTCGATGTTACAGGCAGCACGGTAAAAGTAGATACTTCCACTGAGCTTGCTAATTTGTATCAATTGGCTCGTCGTGCGAGAGATGATAACAATAGTGAAGATGCGGAAAAATACTACGGCATGATTCTTGTGAAAGACCCCACCAGTTGGGAGGCTTCGTTTTACACCATATACTTTCGGGCAGAATCATGCACAATTGCGAAAATACAGTCTGCTGCTCGGGCTTTAGAAAATTGTGAGAGTAGTGTACTTGAACTCATCAGAGATCATGTCCCTTCAATAGAACAAACTGCTGCTGCAGAAGAAGTGGTACAGAAAAGCATAGCCATTGCAGAGATGCTTGCGCATGGAGCGATACGGCATTTCGCCACGATTGATGCAAGTATTCGTCATAAATATATGCGGGAATGTATCGATAATGTCCGCGCAGCTAGAGATATCGTGTATACATGTGGAACGGCAATTGAAGACATCTTTGACGAGCGTGGAGATATTGCACCACTCGCCGCGGAGGCTTGGAAATCCGGAATAGAAATTCAAAAACTCATCGCCCCTCTGGCAGAAGCAGAAAACGATATGTCAGACAGAACCATTACGTCTCTTTTCCTGATCAAATTGGAAAGGTATGATCCGCAGTACGTACGCGAATTTCGCGAAGAGGATCTCCAAAAAAAGATTCGCGACCAAGAGGAACGCATCAAGAAAATTCCGATAGAGGGAGAATGGCTCGGAGTGCCGCTCGCGTTCGGAATTCTCTTAATTATCTTGGCACTTACGCTTTTTGTGGTCGACGGCAGAGAGAGTGGGATTGTTATGCTTGGATTGGGAATGCTCTTGCTCAGCGCAGTCATGTTCAAATTGGCAATGCCTGATAAGAAAGCACTGGAAACAAATAAAGAAATTGTGAAAAAGGAGCAGGAGCTGCTGAAATTGTATAAGACGGAATTATCTCGTATAAAAGGAGATTTGGATTCGTCGGAAGATGACCAATAGTCATTCATGTTCAAGCTTATCCTGCAACGAAAGTTCTTTCAAAGCATTCTGGGCATGAGTATTTGCATCGCTGCCATTTCACGCACACAATCAGACGCACTATGCGTTTGAAATAAACAAAGGAGGTACTAGAATGACAACTATAAAGTTTGTGGTTTTGGTGACCCTCTTGGTGTTGTAGTGCTATAAACTCACTACAAAGCTAAGGAGAGTCCCGACTCCTGACTGGGTAGATACAGCGATATAGGTTTTCAATATTGTAAAAAATATTTTGAGCATTATTTCTTTATTCTTCCCAGTTTAATGGGCAGGTTAATAGCCTGAGGGGATTGCCGCTTGGTAATCCCCTGAATTATATCCCTTTGCTCCAAAGCGTGCTTTTAATACGCACGCAATACGCATTATTTTCGTGATGCGCCTGTAATACGCATTTAATACGGAGATAATGCGTATTGCGTTTTGACTGGGCTTTTTATAAGCACGTTATTTAGATATTTCCATATCGACAACTACAACATATTGTGGCATATAAGAATTGTTCAGTTATTTGTGCACCATTTGCAGGTCTGTGATCTGCATCGCACACGTTGTTAAGTTTGTATGTGAGGAGCACCATGCTCCCGCTTGAGATTCGAGCCATTGCGCCCGCGTGTTTTAATGACTATGCTGCGAGGATTTTTCTCGCGGCATTTTCCACCTGTACGCTGCCCTGCCGCTATGCTATGATGTACCTGTACTTAAGGCATTGCGCATTTAGGTCGGAGCAGAGCAGGCACGGGTGGAAAGCATTATCAACAGCTTTTCGCTCTGATTAAGAACCCGAAGTATGTCAAAATGCGCCCTCCCGAAAAACGGGCGGCCATCAGAATTGAACAATACTGCAAACGCAGGAAGGATCGTATGAAGCCGAAACGGCAGGAAGATTCTTCCTGCGTTTTTGCTTACCATTTTTGTCGCGGCACTTGCCAACGCCGCGATACCGCAGGAAAAGAAAACGCGCCGAAGTTGCTTCGGCGCAGGCCAGGAAGAAGTTTTGTAAAAGCCGTCAGGACGATACGGCAGGAAAATCGTCAAGGGAGAGGCAAGCTCCCGCCCTGTATGCCGCAGTCAGAGTGCGGTGCCGGTCATACGGGGTATCGTATATTCTCAGATCCGTCACCGGGCGGATCACAGGACACCGGCGGAGCCTTCCGCAGCCGAGTTCAGCGGCATGGTGTCCGCCACCACTCCATCTGATCTTCTGCCTTCAGTTGCTCGGTGATGCCTTGCGCCTGTACCATCTGCTTTACCAACAGTTCCAGCATCTCTCGTGCCTGCCGATCTATCTCGTTTAGGTGCCGTGTCAGCTCGCCGGAGGTCAATAGATTGATGTATAAGACCTTCCGATGTTCCTTGAGGTACTTGAGCCGCAGACGGCCATAGCGTCCGAAGGACGCTTCTTCTTTTCTCGGTAAGGTAAGATTTGGCAGGTAAAAGCCCTCGTGGCTTGTGTAAGTGATTTCCATTGCGTGATACTCCTTCCATGCTCTTTGGGATTGACCCTTATTCCGACCCTTTAGCGGGCCATCTTCTATAAAACAACTGGACTGACTGATACCATGTTTTATAGTTTCAGAACTGAATATCACATAATTTGATGTAATTTGTTCCTAAAAATTCTCTTTGTTAAATTCAAGTCCCGCCTCGCGCACCAAAAGAAAAGAGACATCCTTTCGGATGTCTCTTTTCTTTTGGTGCGGCGATTTTGCTGCGCGAAAACCAAGGCCGCCAGCGGCGGCCCTTGACATGGCACCCACTCCGGGACAATAAATATCCCCCGGCCTAGCCGGGGGTATTTCTTAGACGGGCGAAGCCCTATGTTACCAGCCACGCCTCATGCGGCGTTGGTACGACTTGCCATTTGCATAGGCTGTCCTACCCACACCGGTATGAGTCCGGCACCTTTTCATTCTTATATAGCCGTCATCCCTAACACTTATGCTTTTCTTCTGCCTAATTATCTCAACAGCAATCTTTACTTCTATCACACAACTTGCTAAACTGTTTCTGCCACTTCATTCTTGAATGGCCTCCCTTTGTTTTGTAGTTTGCAGTTGCCAGACCGCATCTCTACTATAACAGAGGGAGTTTTATTTTTCCTCATCGGCAGCAGCCTCTTTTGAACCACTCGCCCAGCGAGTGGTTTTCGGGATACAAAAAAGGAGACGGCAAAAGCCGTCTCCTTTTTTGTTTGTACGCGATCAACCGCCGAGGAACCCGCCTATTCTGCCGTTGGGATCCGTTTCCGGTCTGTTATTCGGATCTGTGGTATCATCGTGGTCGCCGTCCGGCATATTGAAGTCGTCGTCCGCCTCGTTGCCAAAAAAGCCGTTCCAGCCGCCCAGCATCATAAAGGCGTCCTCCACCACGATCTCGTCGTGGCCCTCGATCAGCTCGCGCTGGTAGTTCAGCACGGAGCCGGTGACGGTGGTCACATTGCCGTCGCTGTCCGCCATGTTGACGGTGTAGGTGGGGGCGGTGTGCATGGTGCAGACGGCGGTGGGGGCGTTATCCGCCGCCACCAGGGCCGTGTAGACGCGGCTGCCGCGAACGTCCAGGGCACAGTTCTCCGATGCCAGCATACCGCTGTCAGCACAGACGGCCACGCTGGTCAGGCCGGCGCAGGAGAAGAAGTCCTTGTCGGGCAGGTCCGCGTGGATGGCGCTCATGACCTTGCGGAATACAGCGGAGCAGGGGTTGCCGCTGGCCACGATCCGCTGGTTGTGCTCGTAGCCGGCCCAGACGGCGCAGCTGTAATAGGGCGTGTAGCCCACGAAGTAACGGTCCTTGTTGCTGTTGGTAGAACCGGTCTTGCCGGCGATGTGCATACCGCTGAACTGTGCCTCGTAGCCGGTACCGTTCAGGGCGGCCTCCTGCAGCAGATGGTTGATGATAGCCGCCGTGGTGTTCTTCATGGCCACGGTGGACTGGGCCTCGTTCTCCAGCACCACGTTGCCGTTAGCGTCCTCCACACGGATGAAGGTACGGGGCTTGGTGTACACGCCCTCGTTGACGAAGGCGGCGTAGGCCGCGGACATCTCCTCGGTGGTAACGCCCTTTTCAAAGCCGCCCAGAGCCATGTTGCCCACCTGCTGGGAATCGGTGTAGGTCAGGTTCTCGAAGCCCAGCTTGTCCACCAGGAAGTCGTAGGAATTGCTGACGCCGTAGGCCAGGTTCGTCCGCACGGCACAGGTATTCAGGGACTGGGCGATGGCGGTGTGCAGCGCCGTCAGGCCCTGATAGCGCCAGTTGGCGTTGCGGGGCCAGACCTCGCCGTTGAGCAGCATGGGATAGTCGTCGATGACCGACGCGCCGTTGATGGTGCCGTCGTCCAGTGCCGGGGCGTAGGTGGACACAGGCTTGATGGCAGAACCGCACTGCCGGGCGTTCACAGCCCAGTTCCAGCCGCGGTCCACCACCTTTTCACCGGCACCGCCGATCATAGCCACCACATAGCCGTTGGTGGGGTCCACGATGGTCAGGGCGATCTGCAGCTGATCCTCCACCTGCTCACCGGCGGCGTTCGTATAGCTGCTGGTATAGGGGATATTCTCCAGATTATAGCACACATCCTCCGCGATCTTCTGATACTTGGGATTCTGGGTGGTGTAGATCTTGTAGCCCCTGCTGTAGACCATGTTGATGGCCTGGTCGTAGGCGGAGACCTTCTTGCCCTCGCTGTTGACCTTTTCGGTGATGCCCAGCTTCTCCACCAGTGCCTCGGCCACATCGGTGATCATGGCATCGGTGAACCAGGAGTTGCTGCCCTTGATGGTGGGGGTGCTGTCATCCGCCGGGGAGTCGGTATCGTCGCTGGTATCGGTGGTATCCTCCGTGTCCGGCTCGGTGCCGGTACCGTCGCTGCCCACATACTTGCCGGAGATGGTAAAGCCGTTGGCGAACTGGATATCCTCGGCCACGGCGGCGTCATACTCTTCCTGGTCGATCTTGCCCTGAGAGAGCATCTCGCTGAGGATGGTCAGCTGGCGCTCCCGGTTGTTCTCGCGGGTCCAGGAGCTGATGAAGGGGTCATACATGGAGGGGTTGTTGGTGATGCCCATCATGCTGGCACACTCGGCCAGCGACAGCTCGGACACATCCTTGCCAAAATACACCCGCGCCGCCGTCATCACGCCGGAGCAGCGCTGCCCGAAGTAGACCTCGTTCAGGTAGGCTTCAAGGATCTCGTCCTTCTCGTAGCGCTTTTCCAGCTCCAGCGCGCGGTAGATCTCCGTGATCTTGCGCTTGACCGTCACCTGATTGTCGCCGGTGACGTTCTTCACCAACTGCTGGGTGATGGTGGAGCCGCCCTGCACGTTCTTGCCGAACAGGGTGTACAGAATGGCGCGGGTGGTACCCTTCCAGTCCACGCCGTGGTGCTTTTCAAACCGCTTGTCCTCAATGGCCACCGCTGCATCCTGAAGGTACTTGGGAATGTTCTCCAGGTCCACCCAGATGCGGTTCTCGTCCATGTACAGCGTTTGGTACATGACCCACTCCTGGGTGTCGGGGTCCTGGTAGTACAGCTCGGTGGAGACCTGAGTCTCGAATTCGTCCAGATAGACCTCCACCTTGCCGCGCATGGCGCTGTTGATGTACGCCATGAAGATACCGGCGAAGATGGACGCCGTAAGCACGAACACCAGCAGCAGCGTGCCGATGATGCGTCCGGCCTTCTTCCAGCCGTTCTTCTGCTTAGGGGTCATGTTCCGCACACGCTCCTGCGCGTCATGCTGCACGCGCCGCGCACCCTCGGCGGCACTGTGCTCTACCCGGCGCGCACCCTCCTTTGCCTCGTTTTCTATGTGCCGGGCGCTCTGCCGGATGCGTCCCCAAAAGCCGGTGGACGACGACCGTCTGCGCTTGTTCTCACTCAAGACAGGGCACCTTCCTTTCTTTATTGATGTTCCTGTGTATTCTTTTCGTTCCGGGGTCAAAATTCACATACCAATCCACTATAAGGAACATTCTACCATACTTGTCAAATGCAAAAAAGAGGATTTTTTGCAGAAATCCGCCCGTTTGGCTGCTCAATTCCCGTTATTTTCCCCTATTCCACCGATTTTCAGTCCGACAGATGGCAGAAACTGCCGAATGCTTCCACTTGCGTTTTCTCCAGCTTTCGGGTATACTATGGATATAAAGACAAAGGAGGACTCTCCCATGAGCGAGGAATTCGGCCCCAACTTCATCACCCTGACCGACGAGGACGGCAACGACATTGAACTGGAATACGTGGACGCGCTGGAGCTGGACGGCCAGACCTACATGGCGTTCTTCCCCGTGGTGGAGGATGATGCCGACGAGGAAGCCGCCGAGGAGTACGGCCTGGTGATCCTGAAGTCCGTTATGGAAAACGGCGTGGAGCTGCTGAGCACCCTGGACAGCGACGAGGAGCTGGATAAAGTCTACGACCTGTTCATGGAGCAGATCCTGTCCGACGAGGGCGAGTGATCTTTCGACGGGATTTTTCGTCCTGCCGATGGCGAGACGCCGCCGGCTGCGCCGGAAAATGACTGGATTTTTCGCCAAGACGAGGCGCGGCGGTGCAGCGAAAAAGATACACGCCACTCCTTCGGCAGGATTTTTCGTCCTGCCGATGGCAAAGCGGCGATGGCGTACTTTCTGTACGTCGAGCCGATTTGACGAAGGCAGGGCGGAAAATTGAGCGATGGGCAGCGGTTCTATTTATCCTGACATTGGTTATACGGGACGTCGGATCGGCAGATGGTTTGCAGGCCTCCCGCCTGCCGTATGCGGGCGGATGCTGGAAGCAGTAAAGTCAGCCGGAGACGACCCACCTGCGAGTTGTGCAGGTTATAACATGGCCGCTGCCTGTCGCTGAGCACAAGACCCCCATTCCGTTTCGGAATGGGGGTCTTGTGCTCAGTGAGCGCGGTAAAATGTTCACAAATTCCAGGCGTTTCCCTCTTGCGAAAAGGTGCGGTATACGATATAATGACCGAGTATGTTACCAAACAAGGGCGTATTGCACCCAAAATCGAGAGGAATGAATTTCAATGAGCGCATCAAGAGAAAAGAAGATCCGACAGGATCTGGCGGCCCAGGGCGTCACCGACCCCAAGAAGATCCGCGAGGCGGAGGAGAAGGCCAAGGCACGCAAGAACAATATCCTGTACGGCGTGATCGCCGGCGTGTTCGTGATCGTGGCCGCGGTACTGCTGGTGTATAACTCCGGCGTGCTGCAGCGCAGCGCCACCGCCGTGACCATCAACGGTGAGAAATATACCGCCGGGCAGGTGGAGTATTTCTACGCCAACGTGAAGAGCAGTCTGGTGAAGAGCAGCTATGCCAGCTTTTACGGCATCGATACGTCCAAATCCCTGGACCAGCAGGTGGTGAGCGACACCATGAAGACCGCGCTGGGTATCGAGGACGAGGGTGATGTCACATGGGAGCAGTATGTCCGCGACACCGCGGTGAAGCAGCTGGCCATGTACGTGCTGACCGCCCAGGAGGCTGAGGCCAACGGCATGGGCGCCGATGAGCACACTCAGGAGGAGCTGGATGCCACTATGGAGGAGCTCAACGCCGCCGCCAAGCAGAACGGCTACTCCACGAAGACGTATCTGAAGCTGATCTACGGCAAGAACATGACCGTGGATACCTTCAAGGAGATGGTGCAGCTGGTGGACGTGGCCACCCATTACCAGAGCCACTACGCCGAGGAGCTGACCTACACCGTCAGCGACCTGGAGACCTACTATCAGGGCAACAAGAGCAGCTTTGACGTGGCCAGCTATGAGTCCCTGTACTTCAAGGGTACCGCCGACAGCACCAAGGACGATGATGGCAACACCGTGGAGCCCACCGATGAGGAGAACGCCGCCGCCAAGGCCAAGGCCGAGAGCGATGCCGCCGCTGTGCTGGCGCGCGTGCAGGGCGGCGAGGCGCTGGAGGATGTGGCCAAGGATTATGAGTCCGCCAGCTACACCAGCACCGATGCCGGCAGCAACAACGGCAGCGACGTGGCCAACTGGGTATTTGACAGTGCGCGCAAGGCCGGCGACAGCGCCGTTGTGGCCAGCGATTCCAACTGCTATGTGGTCGTGTTCCGCAGCGTGGGCCGTCAGGAATACGCCACCAAGGACGTGCGCCACATCCTGTTCAAGGTAGACGAGAGCGCACTGGACAGCGAGGCCGATACCTATGAGGCCGACCTGCAGGCGGCTAAGGACGCGGCCAAGGCCGCAGCCGAGGACGCGCTGGCCCAGTGGAAGGCCGGTGAGGCCACCGAGGACAGCTTCGCGGCCCTGGCCAACGAGCTCAGTGCGGATGACGGCAGCAACACCAACGGCGGTCTGTACACCAAGATCTACAAGAACCAGATGGTCACCGAGTTCAACGACTGGTGCTTCGATGCGAGCCGTCAGTCCGGCGACACCGGCATCGTATACGGCGAGAGCTCCAACTACAAGGGCTATCATGTGATATACTTTGTGGGCGACGATGTGCCCTACTGGCAGGTACAGGCCGAGAACGCTCTGCGCAACACCGACACCGAGGCCTGGCTGGACGGTCTGCTGGACAGCGCCGAGGTGGTGCAGGAGAACGGCATGAAGCACGTGGGCTGATGACCACCGCCCCTTCTTCGAGTCTATGAACGAGCGTTTTCTCAGAACAGAAATGATATTGGGCGCACCCGCTTTGGACAAGCTCCGCCGCAGCCATGTGGCGGTGTTTGGTCTGGGCGGTGTGGGCAGCTACGCCGCTGAGTGCCTGGCACGCAGCGGCGTTGGCACGTTGACACTGGTGGACCAGGACACGGTATCCGTATCCAACATCAACCGCCAGCTGTGCGCGCTGACCTCCACCGTTGGGCAGTATAAGGCGGAGGTCGCGGCGGCGCGTGTGCGGGACATCGACCCGGACACGGTGGTATACCCGATCTGCGCCACCTATGACGCCGCCCATCGGGAGGAATTTTTCTCCCGGAAATTCGACTATATCGTGGACTGCATCGACCTGGTCAGCTGCAAGCTTGACCTGATCCAGCAGGCCCGCCTGCGGGGAATTCCCATCCTGTCGGCCCTGGGCACCGGCAACAAGCTGGAGCCTGAGCTGCTGCGGGTCACGGATATCTCCAAGACCAGCGGCTGCCCGCTGGCCCGGGTCATGCGGAAGGAGCTGCGTACCCGGGGGATCCACCACCTGAAGGTGGTGTTCAGCCCGGAGCTGCCCCACGAGACACAGCAGCTGGAAGCACCGTCACCCGGACGGCGCAGCGTCCCCGCCAGCGTGGCGTGGGTACCCTCTGTGGCCGGCCTGATGATGGGCGGCACGGTGGTGCGGGATATTATTGAGGACGGAGGTCTTGTACCATGATATTGACAGGCGCGCTGGTCAACGGCGGAGCCATTGTCGTCGGCGGCCTGCTGGGCACCTTCGGCGGCAAGCTCATGCCGGAAAAAATGCGGCAGACGGTGCTTGGCGCTACGGCGCTGGTGTCCATGGGCATCGGCATCTCCGGCGCCATCGGCAGCAGCAACCAGCTCATCCCCATACTGTCGCTGGTCATCGGCGCCGTCATCGGCGAGCTGCTGCACATTGAGGACGGCGTCACCCGGGCGGGCGACTGGCTGCAAAAGAAATTCGGGAAAATGGGTCCCATCACCGACGGCTTTGTCAGCGGCTCGCTGGTGTTCGCCGTGGGCGCTATGGCCGTGATGGGTTCGCTGGACAGTGGTCTGAAGAACGACCACGGCATCCTGCTGGCCAAGTCTGTCATCGACTTTGCCGGATCCGTGGCCTTTGCCAGCTCCATGGGCATCGGGATCGTCTTTTCCGGATTGTCGGTGCTGGCGGTGGAGGGCGTGATGACGCTGCTGGCCTCCCTGCTGACAGGGGTGCTGACCGACGCGGTCATCACCGAGATCTCTGTCACCGGGTCACTGATGATCATCGGCATCGGGCTGAACGTGCTGGGGCTGACGAAGCTGCGCATCATGAACATGGCCCCGGCGCTGCTGCTGCCCATTCTGCTGTGCCGCTTCATGTGAGCGCTTTAATTAAGAGGAGTACATAGCATGGCTTTTGAAGGCTATACACAGGAGACACTGGACTTTCTGTGGGGCATTCGGTTCAACAACGAACGCTCCTGGTTTCTGGCGCATAAGCAGGACTATGAGGCACATCTCCTGGCCCCCACCCGTGCGCTGGGCGAGCAGGTGTATGAAGCCCTGCACGCGGCATTCCCCAAGGAGCCGTTTCTGCTGAAGCTCTCCCGCATCTATCGGGATGCCCGACGGCTGCACGGGAATGGACCGTACAAGGACCACCTGTGGTTCTGCGTCCGCGCCGGCGGCGAGGACTGGACGGGGCGGCCCACGTTTTACTTTGAGATCGGGCCAGACTATTACAGCTACGGCATGGGCTTTTGGGCGCCGAAGGCGGCGCTGATGGAGGCGTACCGCAAGGCCGTCGACGAGCATCCCGAGGTGCTGGAAAAGCTGGTCAAAAGGTTCAATAAACAGGCGCAATTCACGCTTTCAGGCCCGGAATATGCCAGGAAAAAGACTGCCCCCTCTCCCCTACTGGCGGCGTGGTACAACAAGAAGTCTATCAATTTACAACATGACGCCGCGCCGGACGAGCGTATGTTCTCGCAGGAACTGGCACAGGATATCATTGAGGGCTTCCGGACACTGATGCCGCTGTACAAGTATTTTGACGCCCTGTGCGCCGCGGAAATGGTGTAAAAACCGCCCTTTTTGGGGTTGACAGCGGGTAAAAAAGCGGGTAAAATACCCCATAATGAATGAGGGAGTAATTCCGCAGCGCCGGTTTTGGCGCGGCGTGGCACACCGTCATCCCGGCGCGGCAGCGCCCGATGTGTCCTGAAAGAATGAGACTCATGCGCAGACATAGCCTGTCCGTGCATGAGTTTTTTGTTGTCCTTTGGTTTATTTTCTGTTTCGCTTTTTGTTCTGCTTTTTTGCTTCAAATTATAAAACCATGATATAAAGGAGTAATAGACGATGGAAAAGGAATACAACCGCAGTCCGCAGGAGGTGCTGGAGGAGCTGGGCTCCTGTCCCACCGGTCTGACAGAGGCGGAGGCGGCTGAACGTCTGGCCAAGCACGGCCCCAATAAGCTGAAGGAGGCGGAGAAGCCCTCCCTGCTGCAGCGGTTCCTTGCGCAGCTGAAGGACCCCATGCTGCTGATCCTGATGGCAGCGGCGGCGGTGTCCGCTGTGACCAACGCACTCAGCGGTGAGAGCTTCACCGAGGTGTTCATCATCCTGGTGGTGGTGCTGCTGAACGCGGTGCTGGGCGTGGTGCAGGAGAGCAAGGCCGAGGCGGCCATCGAGGCCCTGCAGACCATGACCGCCGCCAAGTGCAAGGTGCTGCGGGACGGCCACCAGGTGGTCATTGAGAGCAGCCAGCTGGTGCCCGGCGACGTGGTGCTGCTGGAGGCCGGCGACGCCGTGCCCGCCGACGGACGGCTGCTGGAGAGCGCCTCCATGAAGATCGAGGAGGCGGCGCTGACCGGCGAGAGCGTCCCCGTCACCAAGGCGGTGGGGCTGCTGACCGGAGACAATGTTCCCCTGGGCGACCGGAAAAATATGTGCTATATGGGCAGCACGGTGGTCTACGGCCGCGGCAAAGCAGTCATCACCGCCACCGGCATGGACACGGAGATGGGCAAGATCGCCGGTGTGCTGGCCCAGACGGAGCAGGAGCAGACGCCCCTGCAGCGCAAGCTGAATGAGCTGGGCAAGACCATGAGCAAGCTGGTGCTGGGCATCTGCGTGTTCATCTTTATCTTTGACCTGGTGGTGGCCGGCGAATTCACGCTGGACACCGTGCTGAGCACGTTTATGGTGGCCGTTTCCCTGGCGGTGGCGGCCATCCCGGAGGGACTGGCCACGGTGGTGACGGTGGTGCTGAGCATCGGCGTGACCAACATGAGCAAGCAGCACGCCGTGATCCGGCGGCTGACAGCGGTGGAGACGCTGGGCTGCACTCAGGTCATCTGCTCCGACAAGACCGGCACCCTGACACAGAACAAGATGACCGTGGTGGAGCACACCGGCCCCACGGAGCTGCTGGCCACAGCCATGGCGCTGTGCAACGACGCCGCGCTGGAGGAGAACGGCGCCATCGGTGAACCCACGGAGGCGGCGCTGGTGAACTTTGCCGCTGCCCAGGGGCTGAAGAAGCCTGTGCTGGAGAGCCGCCAGCCCCGCTGCGGCGAGGCCCCCTTTGACTCCGGCCGGAAGATGATGTCCACCATCCACCGCACAGACAACGGCTTTATCCAGTACACCAAGGGCGCGCCGGACGAGGTGCTGCGCCGGTGCACCAGCTATACGGAAAGCGGGCAGATCCTGCCCCTGACTGAGGAAAAGCGCACCGCCATTCTGGCGGAGAACAAGGCCATGGCCGACAAGGCCCTGCGGGTCCTTGCGGCGGCGGAGCGCCTGTACGACGCACTGCCCGACCGGCAGGAGCCGGAGGACCTGGAGCAGGACCTCTGCTTCATCGGTCTGGCGGGCATGATCGACCCCATCCGCCCGGAGGTCAAGGCCGCCGTGGCCGAGTGCCGCGCCGCGGGCATCCGCCCGGTGATGATCACCGGCGACCACAAGGATACCGCCGTGGCCATCGGCAAGGAGCTGGGCATCATCACCGACGCCAGCCAGGCCGTTACCGGCAGCGCGCTGGACGGTCTCACCGATGAGGAGCTGGACAAGGCGGTGGAGAAGTACAGCGTCTATGCCCGGGTGCAGCCGGAGCATAAGGTCCGCATTGTCAACGCCTGGCGGCGCAAGGGCGCCATTACCGCCATGACCGGCGACGGCGTCAACGACGCGCCCTCCATCAAGTCCGCGGATATCGGCGTGGGCATGGGCATCACCGGCACGGACGTGACGAAAAACGTGGCGGACATGGTGCTCAGCGACGACAACTTCGCCACCATCGTCACCGCCGTGGAGGAGGGCCGCCGGATCTATGACAACATCCGCAAGGCCATCCAGTTCCTGCTGGCCAGCAACATGAGCGAGGTGCTGGGCGTGTTCTTCGCCACGCTGCTGGGCTTCACGCTGCTGAACCCGGTGCACCTGCTGTTTATCAACCTGATCACCGACTGCTTCCCCGCCCTGGCCCTTGGTCTGGAGAAGGGTGAGCCGGATACCATGACCCGCCCGCCCCGGGACAGCAAGGACGGCATCTTCGCCGGTGGCCTGGGCTTTGACATCCTGTATCAGGGCGTGCTGATCACGATCATCACCATGACCTCCTACATCATCGGACACTGCATGGAGGTGGGCTATTTTGAGATGCCCAAGGGCGTGTCCGACGACGGTATGACCATGGCCTTCCTGACCATGAGCATGTGTGAGATCTTCCACAGCTTCAATATGCGCTCCCAGCGCAAGAGCGTATTCTCGCTGCCCAGCCACAACAAGGTACTGTGGGGCGCGATGGTCGGCTCGCTGGCTCTGACAACACTGGTGCTGGAGGTGCCCGTCATCGCCAACGCTTTCGGCTTCACCCCCGTCAGCTGGACGGAGTACGGCGTGGCCTTGGCCCTGGCCTTCCTGGTCCTTCCGGTGGTGGAGCTGGTGAAGCTCATCCAGCGCCGCGCCGCCAGACGCAAAGCGGCGAAGTAAATAAGCGCAAAAAAAGAAAGCCCAAAAGGGCTTTCTTTTTTTGCATATATCCGTTTACCGGGCGTTGTAGGCGGCGATACCCTTGGCCAGCAGGTCCATGGCGCGCTCCAGGTCCGCCTGCTTCAGCACATAAGCGATGCGGATCTCGTTCTTACCCTTGCCGGGGGTACCGTAGAAGGGCTCGCCGGGGGCAAACATCACGGTGTCGCCGTTGTCCTCGAACTCCTCCAGCAGCCACTTCTGGAAGGCGTCGGCATCGTCCACAGGCAGGGCGGCCATGATGTAGAAGGCGCCGCGGGGGCACTCGCACACCACGCCGGGTATCTCGTGCAGCTTATTGACCACCGTATCGCGGCGGCGCTTGTACTCCTCACGGACGGCGGCAAAGTAGTCGGGGCCGACGGTGTACAGCGCGGCAGCGGCCACCTGGTCCAGTGTGGGCACGGACAGACGGCACTGGGCGTACTTCATGGCCTGCGCCATCAGCTCCTTGTTGCGGGAGATCATGCAGCCGATGCGGGCGCCGCAGGCGGAGAACCGCTTGGAGACGGTGTCGATGACGATGACGTTCTCGGCCGCGTCCTCGAACTGGCCCATGGATTGCAGCGGCTCGCCGGCGTAGACGAACTCGCGGTATGCCTCGTCGCCGATGATGAACAGGTCGTGGGCCTTGGCCACGTCCACCAGCATACGCATCTCCTCCGGCGTCAGGACGGCGCCGGTGGGGTTGCCGGGGTTGGTGACCATGATGGCGCGGGTGTGCTCGTTGATCTCCGCCTCGACCTTGGCACGGTCGGCGTAGTGGTAGCCGTCGTGGGGAGAGGTGGGGATGGGGTGGATCTTCGCGCCGCAGGTGTAGGCCATGGTGTTGTAGTTGGGGTAGAAGGGCTCGGGGATGAGGATCTCGTCGCCGTCGTCCAGGATGCAGTTCATGGTGATCTGCAGCGCCTCGCTGCCGCCGTTGGTGATGAGGATATCACCGGCATCGAAGTGCATACCCAGATCGGCGTAGTACTTGCGGATGGCCTCGATCAGCTCCGGGATACCGGGGGACGGGGCATAGGCCAACACCGGCAGGTCAAAGTGCTTCACCGCATCGAAGTACGCCTTGGGCGTTTCGATATCCGGCTGACCGATGTTCAGATGATAGATCTTCCTGCCCTTGGCCTCCGCCGCCACCGCGTAGGGGTGGAACTTCCGCATGGGGGACAGGCCGCATTTCAAGACCTTGCTGGAAAACTTCATGGTGGTTCCTCCTTATCTTGTTCTCGTGTATCGTAATAGTAGCGCTTTTTCGCGGAAGTTGCAAGAGCAACTTGAGAAAAAGGCCGCCCTTTGGCGGCCTTTTACATTGTGCTCAGTTCATCTGCTTGCGGCGGCTCAGGTTCACGGTGCCGTCGGTCATGGAATTCAGGGAGTCCAGGCTGCGGCCGGTGCCCTCGGCCACGCAGGAGATGGCGCCCTCGGCCACCACGGTGTGGATGCCGGTGCGGGCCTCGATCAGCTTGTCAAAGCCGTCCACCAGGCTGCCGCCGCCGGTCATAACGATGCCGTTGTTGGAGATGTCGGCCACCAGCTCGGGCGGGGTGCGCTCCAGCACGCCGTGGATCGCCTCGAGGATGCGCTCTACCGGCTCCTCGAATGCCTCCAGCATCTCGGTGGAGCTGACGTTGATGACCTTGGGCAGACCTGTCACCAGGCAGCGGCCCTTGATCTCGATGGACGTCTCCTGCTCCTTGGGGAAGACACAGCCGATCTGCATTTTCATCAGCTCGGCGGTGCGCTCGCCCACCAGCACGTTGTGCTTGCGGCGCATATACTTGACGATGGCCTCGTTGAACTGGTCGCCGGCCACCTTGATGGAGGCGCTCTCCACCACGCCGGAGAGGGAGATGACGGCGATGTCGCTGGTGCCGCCGCCGATATCCACCACCATGTGGCCGTCAGGCTTGGAGATGTCGATGCCGGCGCCGATGGCCGCGGCCACAGGCTCCTCGATCAGATACACACGGCGGGCGCCCGCCTGGATGCCGGCGTCCACCACGGCACGCTCCTCGACCTCGGTGATGCCGGAGGGCACGCAGATGATGACGCGGGGCTTGAACAGCTGGAAGCCGCCCACCACCTTGTGCAGGAACTCGCGGAGCATACGCTCGGTCATGTCGTAGTCGGAGATCACGCCCTCGCGCAGGGGGCGGATGGCCACGATGTTGCCGGGGGTACGGCCCAGCATGGCCTGGGCCTCGGCGCCCACCTTCAGAAGCTTGCCGGTATTCTTGTCAATGGCCACCACGGACGGCTCGTTCAATACGACGCCCTTGCCCTTTACGTACACCAGTACGGAGGCGGTGCCCAGGTCGATGCCGATATCTTTTGCAATGGAACACATACTACTGCACCTCTATCTTGTCTTTCGTTTCGGGCGGGTGCGCCCGTTACCCTCTGATTTATCTATTATACCGATTGAGAAAGAATATTGCAACTGCGAAATGAAAATCGCGGTATTTTCTGTATTCTATACGGAAACGCCGAAGTCCATACCTCAATTATCACGGGCCATGGCCAGCGTCAGGCAGACCACGTCCGCCGCCCCGGCGGCCTTCAGCACCCGGACGCACTCGGTGAGCGTGGCGCCTGTGGTGATGATGTCGTCGATGAGCAGGAAGCGCTTTCCGGCGATGGCGTCCGGGTCCACCGGCTCGTAAGCGCCCAGCACATTGGCCCGGCGCTCCGCCGGGTCACCGATACCGGACTGGGCCGGGTTGTCCCGCACCTTACGCAGTGTCTCCTGCGGCTCCGTGTGCCAGTCCACGCACAGGCTGGCGCACAGCATACGCGACTGGTCGAAGCCACGCTTTTTCAGGCGCTGTTTGCTCACCGGCACCCAGGTGACGGCATCGAAGCGGTCGGCGTAGACCTCCGCCGCCTTTTCGGCCATCAGCACACCGTAGGCGTTCAGGTCCTCGATGCGCCGCTTGAATTTGAAGGCCAGAAGGGCGTCGCGGACGCGGCCCTCGTAATACAGCGGCGCGGCACATTCGCCGAAGGTGCCGGTGCGTACCTTATCGCACCGGGGCAGCGACATCTTGCACGCCTCGCACAGCAGCTCCCGGCCCGCCACGCGCCCGCAGAAGGGGCACTTGCGGGGGAAAAAGAAGTCCAGCAAGCCCCGCTGGGCCTTGTCCAATGCGTCGTTGATACTACCGTTATTGCTCATGGTATCCCTCCTTCAGTCGGCGGCGCAGGCCGCTGTACCGGCGCTGCTGCTTGTTGTTGGCGGCCATCTGGGCCAGGACGGCGTCGTCCCCGGCGAGGATAAGCAGCCTGCGGGCACGGGTGATAGCGGTGTACAGCACGCCGCGCACCAGCAGCGACGGTGCGGCGGACGCCGCGGCCAATATCACCGCCGGATACTCGCTGCCCTGGGATTTATGTACGGTGACGGCGTAGGCCATATCCAGCTGGCTCAGCAGGTCAGCGGTGTACACCGCCGTGCGGTCGTCAAACCGCAGGGTGATGAGCTCGCCGCCGGGGTCGATGTCCTGAATAACGCCCACGTCGCCGTTGAAAATACCGCTGCCGCCGGAGCCATCCTCCTTCTCCCACAGCACATCGTAGTTGTTCCGGGTCTGCATGACCCGGTCACCCACCCGGAACGTCATGTCGCCCCACTGCTTCTGGCGCTTACCGCGCTCCGGCGGGTTCAGCGCCGCCTGCAGGGCCCGGTTCAGCGCCGCCGTACCGCAGGGGCCCTTTCGGGTGGGGGAGAGCACCTGTATCTGCTCGGCGGGAATACCCATGTTTTTGGGCAGGCGGTCGCGGCACAGCTCCACCACCGTCTGCACCAGACGATCTGGCGCGCGGCGGCGCAGGAAGAAGAGGTCGCCGCTGCCGCTATTCTCCAGCGGCGGCAGCTCGCCGCGGTCCACGGCATGGGCGGCGCGGATGATGGCCGACTGCTCCGCCTGACGGAACACCTGGGTCAGGGACACCGCCGGCACCACACCGCTGCGGAGCATATCCCCCAGCACGCTGCCGGGGCCTACGGAGGGCAGCTGGTCCGGGTCGCCCACCAGCACCAGGCGGTTTCCCGGCCGCATGGCCTCCAGCAGGGAGCGCATCAGCTCGATATCCACCATGCTCATCTCGTCCACGATGACAGCGTGGACCTCCAGCGGATCCTGTGCGTTCTTCTTAAAGGCCGTCTGGCCGGTGAGCTCGTTGTAGCTCATGCCCAGGGCACGGTGGATGGTCTGGGCCTCCCGGCCCGTCACCTCGCCAAGGCGCTTGGCGGCGCGGCCGGTGGGCGCCAGCAGCGCCACATCCAGGCCCATATGCTCGTACAGGGCCACGATACCCCGCAGAGACGTGGTCTTGCCGGTACCGGGGCCGCCGGTCAGCAGCAGTATACCGCCCTGCGCCGCCAGGCACACCGCCTGCCGCTGCAGAGGCGCGTAGGCCACGCCCTGTTCCTTTTCGATATCGTCGATGACCTTCTCCGCCCGGGGCAGCACCTCCACCGGCGTCCGCACCAGCGACAGCAGGCGCTCCGCCACGAAGGTCTCCGCCTGGTACAGCCGGGGCAGATAGCAGCCCTGCACCCCGGCAATGGTCTTTTCCACCACACCGAAGCCCTCGATAAGCTTGTCCAGCGCCAGCTCCAGCTCGTCCGGCGTCACGGCCAGCAGCTGCGACGTAGCGAAGAGCAGCTTCTCGCGGGGCAGGAACACATGGCCGTTGGCAGCGTTGTGCTCCAGCTCATAGGTCAGCGCCGCCCGCAGGCGGCAGGGATCGTCCCCGTCAAAGCCCAGGCTGATGGCGATCTCGTCCGCTATGGAAAAATCCACCCCGTACTGGGCCCGGGACAGGATATACGGATCGTCCCGCAGCGCCTGGATGGCTCCGTCGCCGTAGGTGCGCTGGAGGGGCATGGCCAGATACACCGGCAGGTCATACCGGGCCAGGAACTCCATCAGCTGGCGCAGGCCCGTCAGCGCCCGGAAGGCGTCGGACAGCTCCTTCGCCCTCTGGGCGGTGATGCCCTTGATGCACCGCAGGCGCTCCGGCTCCTGCTCGATGACCAGCAGGGTGTCCGCGCCGAAGCGCTCCACCAGCCGCTGTGCGGTGGCGGGACCAATACCCTTGAGGATGCCGGAGGACAGGTAGGCGATCATGTCCTCCTCACGCTCCGGCATCCGGCGCTCCACGCTCTCGGCGGTGAGCTGGCTGCCGTGGACGGGGTGGACGTTCCACACGCCGGTGACGGTCATGCCTTCGCCGGCGGCGGCACAGGGGATACAGCCCACCACGGTGACAGGCTCCTCCTCGCCCTCCACGGTCAGCAGCAGCACGGTATAGCCGTTCTCCTCGTTATGAAAGATGACGTTCTCTACGGTGCCCTCCACGGTCACGCGCTCGCCCATCGGCTCACCTCCCCTGTTCGGTGGTATCTTCCTCTGTATAGTACGCCGCCAGCTCCTGGGGCGTCAGCAATTTCGTGTTCATATCGGACAGCAGCGCCGCGGCGCGGCGGCCCTCGTCGGTCAGTCCGCAGTCCACCAGCAGCACCGGCAGACGGCGGCTCTGGGCCAGACGGTGCAGTGTCACATCCAGTCCCGTCCCGTCTCCGGAGACCCGGACCAGATACACCGCGTCCACCGGACGCTCACGCCACAGCAGCAGCGACGCCGCCAGCCACAGCAGCGCCGTAACGCCGATGGCCGCCAGCGCGGCGACCACGCCGTCCTGCAAAAGCTCCATGCAGCCACCTCCCCCCTGCCCTATCCTATGCGGCAGGGGAAAGGCCGGTCACTTCAGGTATTTTTTCAGATACTGGCCGGTATAGGACGCCGGGCAGGCGGCGATCTCCTCCGGCGTGCCGCAGGCCACCACGGTGCCGCCGCCCACACCGCCCTCCGGGCCCAGGTCGATGATATAGTCGGCACACTTGATCACGTCCAGGTTGTGCTCAATGACCAGCACCGTATTGCCGCCGTCGGTGAGCCGCTGGAGCACCTCCAACAGCTTCCGCACGTCATCGGCGTGGAGGCCGGTGGTGGGCTCGTCCAGAATATACACCGTCCGCCCTGTGGCGCGGCGGCTCAGCTCCGTGGCCAGCTTGACGCGCTGGGCCTCGCCGCCGGAGAGGGTGGTGCTGGGCTGGCCCAGCTTCACATAGCCCAGCCCCACGTCCCGCAGGGTGGTCAGCTTGTCACAGATGGCGGGCACGGCGGAGAAGAACTCCCACGCCTCGTCCACGGTCATATCCAGCACGTCGGCGATGTTTTTGCCCTTGTAGCGGACCTCCAGCGTCTCGCGGTTATAGCGCTTGCCGCGGCAGATCTCGCAGGGAACGTACACATCCGACAGGAAGTGCATCTCGATCTTCAGCATACCGTCGCCGCCGCAGGCCTCGCAGCGGCCGCCCTTGGTGTTGAAGGAGAACCGGCCCGGTCCGTAGCCCCGGGCCTTGGCGTCCGGGGTAGAGGCGAACAGGTCGCGGATCAGGTTGAACAGGTTGGTATAGGTGGCCGGGTTGGATCGGGGCGTCCGGCCGATGGGGCTCTGGTCGATGGCGATGACCTTGTCCAGCTGCTCCATGCCCTCGATGGCGTCGTGCTTGCCGGGGCGCACCTTCATGCGGTTCAGCTGGGCACCCAGCGCCTTGAACAGCACCTCGTTGATCAGAGAGGATTTTCCGCTGCCGCTGACGCCGGTGACACAGGTGAACGTCCCCAGCGGGATGGACACGTCGATATGCTTCAGGTTGTTCTCCCGGGCGCCGCGGACGGTCAGCAGCCTGCCATTGCCCCTGCGGCGCTGTGCCGGCAGGGGGATGGTGCGTTTGCCGCTGAGGTACTGGCCCGTCAGGCTGTCAGGGTTCGCCATGACTTCCTCCGGAGTGCCGCAGGCCACCACCTGCCCGCCCAGGGCGCCGGCGCCGGGACCGATGTCAATAAGGTAATCGGCGGCGCGCATGGTGTCCTCGTCGTGCTCCACCACGATGAGGGTATTGCCCAGATCGCGGAGGCGCTGCAGCGTGGCCAGCAGCTTGTCGTTATCCCGCTGGTGCAGGCCGATGGAGGGCTCGTCCAGGATATACAGCACGCCCATGAGGCTGCTGCCGATCTGGGTGGCCAGGCGGATACGCTGGCTCTCGCCGCCGGACAGGGTGCCCGACGCGCGGGAGAGGGTCAGATAACTCAGGCCCACGGACTGCAGAAAGCCCAGGCGGGCGTGGATCTCCTTCAGGATCTGGGCGGCGATGATCTGCTGGTTGCCGGTCAGGTCCAGATGGTCGAAAAAGGCCAGGGCGTCGTCCACCGGCAGGGTAGTGGCGTCGTAGATGGACTTGCCGCCCACGGTGACGGCCAGCGCCTCCGGCCGCAGGCGCTTACCCTGGCAGGCCGGGCAGGGGCAGGGGGTCATCAGGCCCTCGATCTCCTTCTTGCTGGCATCGGACTGGGTCTCCTGATACCGGCGCTCCAGATTGTTGCAGATGCCCTCGAAGGCCTGGTACAGCACACCCTTGCCCCGGGGCTGGTCATAGTGGAGCTCCAGCTTTTCGCCGCCGGTGCCGTAGAGGATAACGTTCTTCACCTCGTCGCTTAGGCTGTCGTAGGGCTGGGTCAGGGAGAAGCGGTATTTCTTACTGAGGGCCTCGAAGTACATACGACTGATGCCGTCGGACCGGATGGAGGCCCAGCCGGTGGCAGTAATGGCGCCCTCCAGGATGGATTTGCTGCCGTCGGGGATGATGAGGGCCGGATCAGCCTTTAATTGCAGGCCCAGGCCGGTGCAGGTGGGGCAGGCGCCAAAGGGACTGTTGAAGGAGAACAGACGGGGCGTCAGCTCCTCGATGGAGATACCGCAGTCGTCACAGGCGTAGTTCTGGGAGAAGGTGATATCTCTCTCCTCCCGCAGCAGGTTAACGGTGACGAGGCCATTCGCCAGGTTGGAGGCCGTCTCCACTGAGTCGGTCAGCCGGCCTGCGATGTCCGGGCGGACGATCAGTCGGTCCACCACGATGTCGATGCGGTGCTTGAGGTTCTTCTCCAGAGAGATGTCCTCGGAGAGTTCGTACATATTGCCGTCCACCCGGGCGCGGACGAAGCCGGACCGGCGGGCATCCTCCAGCACCTTGGCATGCTCGCCCTTGCGGCCCCGCACCACCGGGGCCATCACCTGGATACGGGTGCCCTCGGGCAGGGCCAGTATCTGGTCGATGATCTGATCCACCGTCTGGCGGCGTATCTCCTTGCCGCAGTGGGGGCAATGGGGTGTGCCCACCCGAGCCCACAGCAGACGCAGATAGTCGTAGATCTCCGTCACCGTGCCCACGGTGGAACGGGGGTTCTTGCTGGTGGTCTTCTGGTCGATGGAGATGGCCGGGGACAGGCCCTCGATGTAATCCACGTCGGGCTTGTCCATCTGCCCCAGGAACATACGGGCGTAGGAGGACAGGCTCTCCACATACCGCCGCTGACCCTCGGCATAGATGGTATCGAAGGCCAGGGAGCTCTTGCCGGAGCCGGAAAGGCCCGTCAGCACCACCAGCTTATCCCGGGGGATGGTGACATCGATGTTTTTCAGGTTGTTCTCCCGCGCACCCTTAATGAAAATTTCAGTCTGCATGGTATGCCTCATTTCTGCAACATATGGTTGCAGATAAGTGTAGTGAAATCAATTTTTAATGTCAACAGCGAAATAATTTTTATACGATCACGTCAGCCGTTTTCGCCCGCAGAAGGGCGATGAGGGCATTGGGATCGCACTCCACCTGATGGCCGATCTTGCCCGCGCTGACGCAGATGGTGCCGTATAGCAGTGCTGTCTCGTGGAACACCGTGGGGAACTGCTTTTTCATGCCCACCGGGCTGCACCCGCCGTGGACGTAGCCCGTCAGGGGCAGCAGCTCTTTCTGTGGCAGCATGGCCACGGACTTCTCCCCCACCGCTTTGGCGGCCTTTTTCAGGTCCAGGTTCTCGGCCACAGGGATGTCGAACACATAGTATGCCCCGCTGGCCCCCTTTGTCACCAGGGTCTTGAACACCTGCTCCGGCGGCTGGCCCAGTATCTGCGCCACGGACACGCCATCGATGGGGCCGTCCGGGTCGTAGCTGTGGGCGGTGTAGGGTATTTTTTTCTGGTCCAGCGTCCGCATGACGTTGGTTTTTTCCTCTTTGTTCTTTGCCATAGGGACAGCCTCCTTATCTGTTTACGCATACAGGGCGATGAGGGACAGTATCAGGATATGCACGGGGTAAAAGGCGTAAAAGCCGTACTGCACTACCGGGTTGGAATAGCCTCGACGACCATTGTAGAGCCAGAGGGGCAGCAGTGCCGCCAGCGACCACAGCTCGATGGACACGCCGCCCATAATGCCGATGCTGAACACCGCCAGTCCCACCGCCTGCGCCGTTCGCTTCACGACGGTGCCGCAGGACACGCGGCGGACACCGTAGAACAGCACCACCAGCAGCATACCCCAGCCCCGATAGTCCGTCCCGGCCAGCTCCAGCAGGCAGAACGCGGCGGCCACGGCCGCGCCGGTGAGCAAAAAGGCCGCCGGCGTTTTCTTTCGCAGCGCCCAATCGACGCACCAGCAGATCAGCGCACCGGCCAACAGCGTCCACAGCACGTTCTGGGAATAGGGATACCACACCGTGCCGCCCACCATCAGGTCGAAGGGGACTTCGGACAGCAGGGCAAACACCAGCAGCCGCAGGGCGTATTTCCTCCGATCGCGGGTGTAGACGCAGCCCTCGGCGATGAGGAAGCAGAAGATGGGAAAGGCGAGCCGCCCGATGCAGCGCAGCCACAAAACCGTTGGGAACAGCGTGTGCCCCATGTGGTCAATGAACATAGTGCAGGCGGCGATGAGCTTCAGGTGAAAGCCGTTCAGGACTTGACAGGTTTTTCTTCGCATTTTTTATCTCCATTGGCCAGCAGAATCACGCAGCCGAACACGCAGGCCATGCCCAGCACGGTCCAGACGGTCAGCGCCTCCTTGAATACGAACACGCCCACCAGCGTCTCCACCACCGGCTCGATGTTGGTAATGATGGAGGCGCGGCCGCTTTCCACGCCCTCAAGCCCCTTCGTATAGAAGATATAGGGCAGCACCGTGGCCACGATCACCACACCGCACACGCCCACGATGCCCTGCGTGCCGGAAAAGGCCAGCGGCAGCGTCTCGAAGTCCGCGAAAAATACCGAGCCAAGTCCCGCCACCAGAAATGTCCAGTAGATCATGGTATAGCTCTCGTAATGGGCCAGACCGTAGTGGGCAAACACCGTATAGCTGGCGTAGCACAGGCCGGACAGCACGCCCAGGCCGATACCCGCCCAGGAGGCGGTCATATCGCCGCCGATGATGCCGCTGACCATCACGCATCCCAGCAGGGACACCACCAGGGCGATGAGCTTGCGCTTCGTCAGCGGTGTCTTCCACAGCACGGCGCTGAAAATGACCACAAAGGACGGGGCCAGATACAGCAGCACCGCCGCCACCGACAGGGAGCACATGGTCTGGCACTGGAAGTAGACCAGGCTCAGCGTCAGGATGCTGAGCAGGCCGGAGCACAGGAAAATGGGCAGATGCTTCAGCTTGATGCGGAACACCTGACGGTGGAACAGGGCGAACACGATGGTCAGGATCACCAGCGTGCCGAAGTTCCGGATGAACACCCGGTTGCCCAGCGATACGCCCACCTCTGTGAGCATACGGTTGGAAAAACCGATAAAGCCCCAGCACACGGCGCTGAGGATCACGTAGATATAGGAAAGGTACTTTTTCATAGGTCGTTTCTCGGTTCGGTTTATTTCTCCCCCCGCAGTTCGATGATCTGGTCACGCAGCAGGGCGGCATATTCGAATTCCAGCATACGGCTGGCCTCTTTCATTTCCTTCTCCAGACGTGCGATGGTCTCAGCTCGCTCACGGTCAGAAAGCTTCTTCTTCGACAGCTTGGAGGCCTCCTCGGCGCTGTGGCTGATCTCCACCATCTCGCGGACACTCTTGCGGATGGTCTGCGGGATAATGCCGTGGGCCTTGTTGAAGTCGTCCTGCAGCTTCCGTCGGCGCTCCGTCTCGTCCATAGCGGCCCGCATGGAGGGGGTAACGGTATCGGCGTACAGGATGACCAGGCCCTCGGCGTTGCGGGCGGCGCGGCCGATGGTCTGTATCAGGCTGGTCTCGCTGCGAAGGAAGCCCTCCTTGTCGGCGTCCAGAATGGCCACCAACGACACCTCCGGCAGGTCCAGGCCCTCACGCAGCAGGTTGATACCCACCAGCACGTCGAACTCGCCCAGACGCAGGTCACGGATGATCTCCATGCGCTCCAGCGCCGACACGTCGGCGTGCATATACCGCACCTTGATACCCAGCCCACGGAAGTGGGCGGTCAGGTCCTCGGCCATCTTCTTGGTGAGGGTGGTCACCAGCACGCGCTCGTTCCTCTCCGCCCGGGCGTGTATCTCCGCCACCAGGTCGTCGATCTGACCCAGCACCGGGCGGACCTCCACTCTGGGGTCCAGCAGGCCGGTCGGCCGGATGACCTGCTCCACGATCTGGTCCGCCTGCTGCTTTTCAAAGTCCCCGGGGGTGGCGGAGACGAACACCGCCTGAGAAAAGCGCTCCTCGAACTCCTCGAACTTCAGGGGGCGGTTATCAAAGGCGCAGGGCAGGCGGAAGCCGTAGTCCACCAGGCTCTGCTTGCGGGCATGGTCGCCGTTGTACATGGCGCGCACCTGGGGCAGCGTCACGTGGCTCTCGTCCACGAACAGCACGAAATCCTCCGGGAAGAAGTCCAGCAGTGTCATGGGGGCGCTGCCCACAGGACGCTGAGAGATGACCCGGGAATAGTTTTCAATGCCGGAGCAGTAGCCCAGGGTACGCATCATCTCCACGTCGTAGCGGGTACGCTGGTCGATGCGCTGGGCCTCGATGAGCTTGCCGTTGTCCTCGAACCACTTTTTGCGCTCCGCCAGCTCGCGCTCGATCTCCTGCGCCGCCCGCTCCAGCTTGTCCTTGGGGGTAACATAGTGGCTGGCGGGATACACCGCCACGTGTGTCAGCTGCTTCAGGGCCGCACCGGTGACCGGATGGAACTCCGTGATACGCTCGATCTCGTCGCCGAAGAACTCCACACGGATGGCCCGGTCCTTATAGTAGGCGGGGTACAGCTCCACCGTGTCGCCCCGTACCCGGAACACATTGCGCTGGAAGGCCACGTCGTTGCGCTCGTAGCGGTCCTCCACCAGCCGCCGCAGCAGTTCGTCGCGCTCCAAAGTCATGCCGGTCCGCAGGGAGATCATCATGCGGGCGAAATCGTCCGGCTCGCCCAGGCCGTAGATACAGCTGACAGAGGCCACCACGATCACGTCCCGCCGCTCCAGCAGCGCGCAGGTGGCGGACAGCCGCAGGCGGTCGATCTCCTCGTTGGTGGAGGCGTCCTTCTCGATATAGGTGTCCGTCTGGGGCACATAGGCCTCCGGCTGGTAGTAGTCGTAGTAGGAGACGAAATACTCCACCGCGTTGTTGGGGAAAAATTCCCGGAACTCCTCGCACAGCTGGGCGGCCAGCGTCTTGTTATGGGCCAGCACCAGCGTGGGCCGGTTGACACGCTCGATGACCTTGGCCATGGTGTACGTCTTGCCGCTGCCGGTGACGCCCTTGAGCACCTGCGCGCGCAGGCCGTTTTCCAGGCCCTGCGCCAGCTTATCGATAGCCTGGGGCTGGTCGCCGGCAGGCTGATATTCAGAAACGACTTTCAGATCAGGCATGGTATCCTCCGTTTATCGCGCCAGCAGGCCACTTTCCGCCATGGAGACATAATCGCTGTCAGCCACCACCACGTGGTCGGCCAGGCGAATATTCAGCGGCGAGAGCGCCTCCTGTATCTGCCGCGTCACCAGCAGATCTTGCTGGGAGGGCAAAGCCACGCCGCTGGGGTGGTTGTGGGCCAGGATAATGCTGCTGGCGCCGGCATACAGGGCATTCTCCACTACCTGGCGCACACTGACCGGCGAAGCGGCCACGCTGCCCTTGCTGATGCAGCGGCAGGTCAACAGCTTGCCCTTGGCGTCCAGGCAGACCTGGTAGAGCATCTCCTTCTTCTCCCCCGCCAGCAATTCCATGAAGTACGCGCCGGTGCGGTCAGGGGAGTTCAGCACCTTCTGGGGCAGGGACGAGCACCGGGCCCGCAGGGCCATGTCCCCGACCAGCCGCACCAGCACGGCGGCGTTTTCTCCCACGCCCTCTACGGAGCTCAGTTCCTCCGGTGCGGCGTGGAGCACCCCCTGCAGCGAGCCGAAGCGCTGGATGAGCCGGTGGGCCGTTTCGTTGGTGTCCTGCCGGGGGATGGCGTAGAACAGCAGCAGCTCCAGCAGCTGGTGATCCTCCATCCCCTCTGCGCCCAGCGCCAGATACCGGCGTTTGCTGCGCTGGCGATGCCCGTCGTGCAGGCCCATGATGACCCCTCCCCTCCTGCGGCTAAAACCGTAAATTCTCGACAATATAGTATACCACATATCTCCATGTGTCACAAGTTGTTTTTTCGAACATTTGTTGCGGTGCAGGATCGCCAGCTTCTTTTTCCTGTCACAGGCCACGAAGACGCTGCCCATGGGCACCGCCTACGGCATCTGGACGGGCATCGGCGCCCTGGGCGCCGTCATCGTGGGCATTCTGGCTTTTCAGGAGCCCGTCACCGCCCCGCGGCTTATTTTCGTGGGGCTGCTGCTTGTCGGTATCGTCGGGCTGAATCTCACCGCATAACAGCAAAAAAGACCGCTTTCGCGGTCTTTTTTATGTGTTTACGCTTTCGGCAGGCTCCAGCGGAATACCGCGGCACAGAGCCGCAGCACCACCGTCAGCGCGCAGCCTGTCAGCAGCGCCAGGTTCTCTCCGGCGCTCCACAGCAGCATACACGCCGCCGCGCCGGCCAGGGACGCGCAGGCGTAGATATGCTTGGTGAAAATGTAGGGGCGTTCCATACAGCACAGGTCACGCAGAACACCGCCGCCCACGCCGGTGAGCATACCCACCAGCAGCGCCAGGAACACATTGCCGCCCAGCCCGGCCCGGATGGCCACCGCCGCACCGTGGACGGAGAAGATCCCCAGACCGATGGAGTCCGCCACCAGCAGCAGCGCCTCCCAGTTCCGGTGATCGCCCTCGGGGTGAAAGCGCTTCCACACCAGAAACACCAGCAGGGACGTAGCGATGGCCACCAGTGCCTGTAGGGGGTCGCGCAGCGCGGCGGGCGGCGTGATGCCCAGCAGCAGATCCCGCAGGATACCGCCGCCCACGGCAGTGGTCATACCCATCATGGCCACGCCGAACAGGTCCATATGCTTCTTCACCGCCAGGGCTGCGCCGGAAATGGCGAAGGCCACCGCGCCGATCAATTCAAAATAAAACTGAAAACCGGGCATCGTTATCCCTCCTGTGTACAACAGCATTACCATACCACGTCCGCAGGGAAAAATCTACCCCTAAACAGCCCGAAAGGACAGGCTGGAAAAACCTGTCCTTTTTTATCGGGTATTAGGGGGGAGAAATAGGGAAAATAGGAAGAAAGAAAGAATCAAAATAGCGTTTGGTTTAGGGAACCAGCGGTGTTCCCTGAACACATCCGTATCATAGCACGGATATCCGCACTTGTAAAATTGATTGTTTTCGTATAAAATATCAACGAAAATTTATATTTTAGGAGACGGTAGTATGACCAACCTGGATATCGAGACATTCTGGGCAGTGGTACAGCACGGCACCATGACCGCCGCGGCGGAGGCGCTGTACATCACCCAGCCCACGCTGTCCATGCGGATACGGGCGCTGGAGGAACGGGTTGGCACGCCGCTGTTCGAGCGGAGCAAGGGCCAGCGGCACATCACGCTGACGGCGGCGGGCCAGAAATTCCTGACGCTGGCCCAGCGCTGGCAGCAGCTGCTCTCGGAGACGGAGACGCTGGCGGAGCTGGAGCAGCGCGCCTACCTGCGTATCGCCGCCACCTACACCACTAACCAATACATCCTGCCGCCGGTGTATAAGCGCTTTCTTGCCCTGCGGCTACCGGTATCCCTGTGGATCCACACCCTGCGGGATGTGGATATCACCCAGGCGCTGCTGAGCCATGAGCTGGACTTTGCCTTTATTGACAGCAACACGGTATTCGACGACCGGCTGACGGTATGTCCGGCCTTTCGGGAGCCGTTTCTGCTGCTGTCGCCGCCGGACAGCCACTACCCGGAGGAGGTGGACCCGGCCTCGCTGGACGTAGCCGAGGAGCTGCTGGTCACCTGGGACCCGGAGTTCATCCGCTGGCACGACCGGTGGTTCGGCACGGGTGCGCGGCCCCTGCTGTACGCCGACACGCTGCAGGCGGCGGATTTCCTGCCGCCCGCCGAGGGCCGCTGGGTGGCGGCCCCGGCCATCGCCGCCGCGTCGCGCATCGGAAAGAGCGCACGGGTATGCCGCTTTACCAGCCCGCCGCCGGACCGGGTGAATTATCTGGTGACCCGGGCGGGTGAACCGCTGCCGCCGCCGGCCCTGCGATTTTTGCAGGAGTTGAAGGGCCACCTGTTGGCGCAGGACAATGTGCAGGTGTACCTGTAAAGAAAAATAGCAGGAATGACAAGAAAACGCCTTGACAGGCCGACGATTTTGGCATAACATAGATGTGTTGAATAGGATCCGGTAGGTAAGGCTACCGCGAGGGATACGGACTGCTGCCGCGAAGTGGTGGAGACACCATCAGAGGGTTTGAGCAGGTGCCATCGAAAGCAAGGTGGCATCTAATGCAGTTTCACCGCCCCGCGATGCTAAAGCTTGTAACGGTGCAGAACAGGGCGCATTGGCGCACTTTGCGGCACGCAGCAGGCTACTACCTGCTGCGTATTATTTTGTCTGAAGGGAGGGAACAGGCTTGATCGATTATCAGGAGGAGCTGGAGCAATACAAGGAACGGATCGATGAGCTGGCTACGCAAAAACGCTACGCCGAGCTGCGGGACCTGTTCCTGTCCATGGAGCCGGCGGATATTGCCCTGCTGCTGGAGGAGGGCAAGCAGGAGCAGATGCCCCTGCTGTACCGTCTGCTGCCCAAGGAGACGGCGGCAGAGGTATTCGTGGAGCTGGAGCCGGAGAGCCAGGAGATGCTGATCAACGGCTTTTCCAACACGGAGCTGACCGAGGTGCTGGACGAGTTGTATCTGGACGACGCGGTGGACATCGTGGAGGAAATGCCGGCCAGCGTGGTCATCCGTATTCTGGACAAGGCCACGCCGGAGATGCGTAAATCCATCAACGAAATACTGAAATACCCGGAGGACAGTGCTGGCTCCATTATGAACATGGAGTTCCTGTCCCTGAAAAAGGACATGACGGTGGAGGACGCCTTCAAGCGCATCCGCCGTATCGGCGGCGAGCTGGAGACCATCAACATCCTGTACGTCACCGATCCCACCCGGCACCTGCTGGGCGTGCTGTCCGTCCGCGACCTGCTGCTGGCGGAAGAGGACGACCTGATCGAGGAGATCATGGACCCGGACGTGGTGTGGGCCAAGACCACGGACGATAAGGAGGACGTGGCCCAGGCGCTGAGCAAATACGACTTCCTGGCCATGCCCATCGTGGATCTGGAAAAACGGCTGGTGGGTATCGTGACCGTTGACGACGCTATGGACGTCATCGAGGAGGAGACCACGGAGGACTTCGAAAAGATGGCGGCTATGCTGCCCTCGGACAAGCCGTACCTCCGTACCGGCGTTTTCGCCACCTGGAAGGCCCGCCTGCCCTGGCTGATGGTGCTGATGCTGTCGGCCACATTCACAGGTATGATCCTGAACCACTACGAAAACGCGCTGGCAGCCTGCCTGGTGCTGAACGCCTATATCCCTATGCTGTCCGGCACCGGCGGTAACTCCGGTACGCAGGCCAGCGTAGCGGTGATCCGCGCCTTGAGCCTGGACGAGGTGGACTTCTCGGACGTATTCCGGGTGCTGTGGAAGGAGCTGCGGGTCTCGCTGCTGTGCGGCGTGTGCCTGGCCGGGGCCAACTTCGTGAAGATGCTGCTGGTAGATCGGCTGCTGCTGGGCAATGCGGCGGTAACGCCGCTGGTGTGTCTGGTGGTGTGCCTGACCATTCTGTTCGTGGTGGTGTTTGCCAAATGCGTGGGCTGCTCCCTGCCGCTGCTGGCGGAAAAGGTCGGTCTGGACCCCGCGGTGATGGCCAGCCCCTTTATCTCCACCATCGTGGACGCCACCAGTCTGCTGATCTATTTCAGCTTCGCTTCGGCGCTTCTTGGCATATAAAAAATGTGCATATCCGCCTGCGCTCCGGGCAAAAATAGAGTCAAGCCTTCGGGCTTGACTTTTTATTTTTCAGGGAGGAAACACCATGAACAGAGCCTGTACCAACGATGGGTGCGCCTGCACCCCCAACGCGTCCATCAAGTGCACCGTCACCAACTGCGCCCACCACTGCAAGGACGTGGACAACTGCGGTCTGACCGCCATTCAGGTGGGCACCCACGAGAGCCGCCCCACCATGGACCAGTGCACCGACTGCCAGAGCTACCAGAAGTGCCAGTAACCCCCGCGCCCGGATGGGCGCATACATAAAGGAGGCGGCACAATGCAGGCAAAGACAAAATATGCCCTGTCCGGCACGGCGGCAGGGCTGGTGAACGGACTGTTCGGCGGGGGCGGCGGCATGGTGCTGGTGCCCCTGCTGAACGGCTGGTGCGGTCTGGAGGGCAAGCAGGCCTTCGCCACCTGCGTGGCGGCCATACTGCCCCTAAGCGCCGTCAGCGCGGCAGTATACCTGCTGCGGCAGCCCTTCGACTGGGCCGCCGCGCTGCCATACCTCATCGGCGGACTGGCAGGCGGGCTGGTGGGCGGACGGCTGTTCCACCGGGTCAGCGTCACATGGCTGCGGGGACTGTTCGCCGCCTTTCTGTTGTACGGCGGCGTGAGGTATATCCTGTGAAAAGTTGGCTGATACCAATGGCTGCGGGGTTCGGCGCCGGCATCCTGTCCGCCTGGGGCGTGGGCGGCGGGACCCTGCTGCTGTTGGTTATGACGCTCATTTTGGGTGTTCCGCAGCAGCAGGCCGCCGCGGTCAATCTGCTGTACTTCCTGCCTACGGCGGCCATGGGCGTCATCGCCCACAAGCGGAACGGGTTGCTGGAAACGGAGGTGCTGAAATCCGCTATCCCCTGGGGCACAACGGCTGCGGCGGCCGGTGCACTGGCAGCGACGGCGGTGGACACAGCGGTACTGCGGCGGCTGTTCGGGGCATATCTGCTGCTGGCGGCCGCCGGCAGCCTGCGGCAGCTATGGCGGGAACGAAGGCGAAAATAGCCGCAAATTCCGGCAATAAAATGTATACTATTTGTTTATTATCTGTAAATATCCGTCGTTTTGCGGTGTAAAACAGGGACAAGGCCATGGCCTTGTCCCTGTTTCTGCGCTGTAAAGTGATCATCCCTCCACCGGGTAGAGGACGACCGTCACATCAAAGGTCTGTCCGTCACGCCGGATAGTGAGCACGACGCTCTCGCCCACGATGTGGGTCCGGCGAACGGCCAGCAGATCGGTGTTGGTGCTGACGCCTATACCGTCCGCCGCCAGAATTACGTCGCCCTTCTGCAGCCCCGCTTCCTCGGCGCCGAAGTTTTCCGTGACGGAATCGATCACCGGGTGGGTCGTACCGTCGGCAAATTCCGTCTCCTTCACGTAGACGCCGATCGAGGGCAGGCCGCGGAAGCCTCCGGTGGCGATAATATCATTGATGACAGATACCACACGGCTGGACGGGACGGCAAATCCCAGGCCCTCCACCGTGGCAGAGATGTCGGACAGGGTGTTGCTCATCTTTAGTGTGTTGATGCCGATGACCTGGCCGTACTCATTGATCAGCGGGCCGCCGGAGTTGCCGTTGTTCAGGGCAGCGGTGGTCTGGAGCAGTGTCATCACGCGGCCCTCCATGGTGACGGGACGGTCGATGGCGGAGATGATGCCCTGGGTCAGTGTGCCCCGCAGCTCAACGCCCAGCGGGTTGCCGATGGCGTAGACCGTATCGCCCACCTGGCATTCCTCACTGTCGCCCAGCGGCGCAGTGGGCAGGCCGGAGGCGTTCACCGCCTTCAGCAGCGCCAGATCCTCCGTGCTGCTGAAGCCCACCAGCTCCGCCTCATAGCGGTCGCCGTTGTACAGCGCCACCAGCGCGTTCTGCCCGCCGGCGATCACATGGGCGTTGGTGACGATATAGCCGTCCGCCGTCAGGATGACCCCGGTGCCGACACTGGCCTTTTCGCCCAGGTCGGTGAGCACCAGCACCGTGGCGGGGTTTACCTGCTGATAGACCTGCTGGATAGTCAGCTTCTCCTCCCCTGCTTTTTCGCAATAAAAGCGCAGATCGGGGTCCGTGTCCGCCCGGGGGATGGTGGGCACATCGCTCTGGAAGATATCCACGATACTGCTGGCATCGTGATCGCCGTCGTCGAAGTCATCGCCATAGCCGTCCGTATTGCCGCCCCGCAGGGCGGAGACGATGGCCACTCCCAGCACCACGCCTACCAGCACGGCCAGGATGACCAGAAACGTCCACAGGCCCTTGCGGCTGCGGCGCTTCTCCTGCCGGACAGCTTTGGGCGCCGCGGCAGCGGGCATGGGGCCCGGCTGCACATAGCAGCCCGTGATCTCCTGCCCCTCGTCCGGACGGACATACCAGCTGACGACCTCGTCCGGCTCCTGCTCCGGGGCAGGAGCCGCCGGATCGGGCGTCAGCGGCATTTTATTTTCATCATACATATTCAGAGTACCTCTCGGGGCGCGCCGTGCGCCATCTGCATGGTAAAGGTAAAGGCCGTTACACCGTCCTGACTGGTGACGGTGATCTGCTCCTTGTGCTGGGCCAGGATGGTCTTGACGATATACAGCCCCAGGCCGTAACCGTCCTTGTCCTCACTGCGGGACTTATCGGACTTGTGGAAGCGCTCGAACAGCAGTGGTATCTCCTCTGCCGGAATGGTGGAGCCCAGGTTGCGGACGGTGACATAGGCCTTCTCGCCGTTGACCGCCAGACCCAGATACAGCTGGGAGCCAGGGGTGGCGAATTTGGCCGCATTCTCCAGCAGGTTGTAAATGACCTGGGTGATCAGATCCCGGTCGCCCTGGACCATGACGGAGTCCTCGGGGATCTCCGCGTCCACGTCCAGCCCACGGTCCGTGATCTTCTTCTCCATGGACAGCAGGGCAATACGGGCGGACTCACAGAGATCAAACTCCTCCTTCTTCATCTCCTTGTTCTGTATCTGGGAGATATCCAGCATATGCCGCACCAGGCGGCTGAGACGGCGGCTCTCGTCGGAGATGATCTGAAGATACTGGCGCTCCTTTTCCGGCGGGATGGTGCCGTCCAGAATGCCGTCGGTGTAGCCGGCGATGGTGGTCATAGGGGTCTTCAGCTCATGGGACACATTGGCGATAAAGTCCCGGCGCTGGCGCTCCGTCTCCTGCAGGGAGTCGGCCATGGCATTGAAGGCCGCCGCCAGCTCACTGATCTCGCCGCAGTCACCGGTCTCCTGCATCCGTACATCGAAATCGCCGCCGGCATAGGCACGGGTGGCCTTGACCATCTCGGTCAGGGGCTGTATCTGCCGCATGGAGGTGACAAAGCTGGCCACGAACGCCAGCAGCAGGATAATGGCGCTGGTCATAAAGAACAGGGCGATGAACGAGCGCCACATCTGCATGAGCTCGGCGCTGTTCATCACCGCCAGCACCAGGCCCAGAGTGTTGCCGTCCGCGTCTGTCATGGGCACGCCCACCACGAACTGCTTTTTCTCATATACGCCCACGGTGCTGCGGCCCTCGTACAGTCTCTCGCTGCCCAGCACCGTTTGGGTAATGTCCTCGGGGACAACGACGGTCTTTCCGGCCAAATCGGCATCCGTCGTCAGCAGGACGCTGCCGGTGGTGTCGCAGATCAGGAAGTCCACGTCCGTCATCCGGGAGGCCACGCCGGCCAGAGAGCGCAGCGCGTCCCCCTGGTCACGCTCGGCGTCGTCGCCGGCGGTAAAATAGTCCACGGACAGCTGCGCCACCAGCACCGCCCGATCCTGCATCTCCTGCCGCTTCTCCGAGACGGTGTAGTTATAGCTCAGCGCGTAGAAGGACACGCCCAGCAGGGCCATGGTCAGCACCACCATACCGGCGGTGAGCATAAACTGCCGCCAATACAGGCTGCCGGTGATACGTTTGATCCTCTCGCCCATGCTTACTTCACTTCAAACTTATAGCCCACGCCCCAGACCGTTTTCAGCTCCCACTGGTCCGAGACGTTTTCGATCTTCTCCCGCAGGCGCTTGATGTGCACGTCCACGGTGCGGCTGTCGCCGAAATAGTCAAAACCCCAGACCTCGTCCAGCAGCTGGTTGCGGGTATAGACCCGGTTGGGCGTGGCCGCCAGATGATACAGCAGCTCCAGCTCTTTGGGGGGCGTGTCCACCTTCTTGCCGTCCACCAGCAGCTCATAGCTGTCCAGATTGATGACCAGCTTGTCAAACACCAGCTTCTTCTTGGTATCGTCGGGTATCTCGCTGCGGCGGAGCACGGCGTTGATCCGGGCCATGAGCTCCTTCATCTCGAAGGGCTTGACCAGATAGTCGTCCGCGCCCATCTCCAGTCCGGTGATGCGGTCGCCCACGTCGCTCTTGGCGGTGAGCATAATGATGGGCGTCTTGCCCTTCTCGCGGATATGGGCGCATACGCCCCAGCCGTCCACCACGGGCAGCATGATATCCAGCAGCACCATGTCGGGGGCCTGCTTGTCGTACTCCTCGATGGCCTTGCCGCCGTCATAGGCGCTGCGGACCTCGAAGCCCTCCTTCTCCAGGTACATACGGATCAGATCGGATATATTGCGGTCATCCTCGACCACCAGAATGTTGCGTGCCATAGGCGCTCTCCTCCCGGTACATATCGTTGGGTATATCTTACATCCTGCGGGGCAGGCTTTTCCTGAACAATTTGTGAATATCCCGCATAATTTATAGATTATACCACGTTTTTGCCCGCTTGTCACGCATTTCCGTGCCCCTGACCCCTTGCCCCGATATCAGCCCGCCGGTCCGATGGTCACACCGGTGTAATACCACGCCAGTATCTCCTGCCAGGTCTTCCCCGCCTTTGCCAGCTGCTCCGCGCCGTACTGGCTCATGCCCACGCCGTGGCCGTAGCCGGTGACGCGGAACGTAACGCTCTCCGCATCCGCCGTCAGGGTAAAGCAGGCCGAGCGCAGGGAAAAGATGCGGCGCATCTCCGTGCCCTCGATGTCCGTACCGGCCACGGAGACAGTCTCCACCCGGCCGGAATCATTTTCCGTCACCGCACCGAACCACGTCTCCGGCGCGCCGGTGAGTTTTATCTCCGGGTAGGCCGCCAGCAGGCGGTCTTTTGCCTCCGCCGCAGTAAAGGTGACTGTGCTGTAATAGTTGGGTACGGTGTCGGCACTCTCCGGGCTGGCGACGCTGGCCAGATAGGGCAGGTCGCCGGACCAGACATCCCCGGCCGCGGCGGTCCTGCCCGCCGAGGATGAGTGGAACACCGCCAGGATCGGTTCCCCGTCGTAGAGAGCCACCAGACCGTCCGTGTCCGCCACAGCCTGGACGACGCGGGTATTCCAGGGAGCAAAGTCGGCGGCCCACTTTTCCTTTGCGGCTGTCTCGGAGAGATAGGCGCTGCAGCAGGTATGGTCCGTACAGAAGTCGGCGTCGGGATGCGCGTCCTTACGGCCCTGCGCCAGCTGGTAGTAGACGTAGGTACGCTCGGCCGCGGCCTGGGCCTTCAGCGCCTCCATTTCAAAGGAAGCAGGCATCTCACCCCGGACCACGCCCACAAGGTAGTCCCGCAGCGTCATCCGCTCCGCCGCCTCCCCGGTTTTTATGGTCAGCACGACCTCCCCGTCCCCCTGTGCCTGCGGTGTCTCCGGCGCAGGCGCGTCCGGCTCCGTGGCGGTGAGGTAGGCGCCGCCGAAGAGCAGCACCATCAGAATAAGGGCCGCCGCCGCGCTTTTTTTCATGGCTGCCACCTCCTTTTTTACACGATATGCAGGGCCTGTCCGGGGTATACATAAAATTCCGCAGGCGGGAAATGCTACCGGAAAATGGCAGACGGAGGACAGAAGGCATCATGGAACAGGCAAAACAGGGCGGAAACGAGACGGCCCCGGAAATGGCGGGCTATTATCGCGGCGCAGGGTGCTTTTCGCTGAAAGCGGCGGAGCTGAACGAGCTGCTGGGTGTGGGCCGATGCTTTGATATGACAGGGCGCGACCTGTCCATCGGCGGGCGGCAGGCGCGGCTGTGGGTGGTAAACGGCTACGCCCAGGAGGACCTGCTGGAGCGGGTCATCGCCGGGTGGCAGGCACTGCCCGGCCTGGACGACGTGACGGACGCGGCGGACTTCTGCCGGCGGTATGTGTCCGCCTGCGATGCGGCGGCCGAGCCGGACCGTGACACGGCGGTGATGGGCGTATTCGCTGGGAAGACGCTGGCGATCATCGACGGCTTCGGCGGCGGGGTGGTGCTGGACGCCAAGCAGTTCCCCACCCGGTCGGTGGAGGAGCCGGATACCAGCCGGGTACTGCGGGGCAGCCACGACGGCTTCGTAGAGAACCTCATGCAGAATGCGGCGCTGCTGCGGCGACGGGTACGGGACACCCATCTGCGGCTGGAGCGATTGCAGCTGCCGGAGCGCTCGGGCACGGACGTGGCCCTGTGCTACATGGAGGGCGAGGCAGACGAGGGGCTGCTGCGGGCCCTGCGGGAAAAGCTGATGCACATCCAGTTGCGGTCGGTGGCCATGAGTCAGGAGACCATTGCGGAGGCCATCGCGCCCAGGCAGTTCTGGAACCCGTTTCCCAAGGTGCGGTATACCGAGCGTCCGGACGTGGCCACGGCGTGTATCATGGAGGGCGATGTAGTGGTGCTGGTGGACAATTCAGCGTCGGCCCTGCTGCTGCCCACAACGATCCTGCGGTTCAACGAGGAGATCAACGACTACTACTTCCCGCCCCTCATCGGCACGTATCTGCAGATCATACGGACGCTGGTGCTGCTGCTGACTATGTTCATTACACCGCTGTGGTACCTGCTGGTGAAGAACCCGGATACGCTGCACGAGAACCTGCGTTTCCTTTTGGTACAGGACGAATACTATGTGCCGCTGATCGTGCAGCTGCTGCTGGTGGAGCTGATCATTGACATACTGAAAATCGCGTCGCTGAACACACCGGATGTGCTGAGCAACTCGTTCAGTATGCTGGGTGCGCTGATACTGGGCGACTTCGCGGTGCAGGCCCGGTGGCTGGTGCCGGAGGTGCTGGTGTATATGGCCTTTGTGGCGGTAGCCAACTACGCCCAGCACAGCTATGAGATGGGCTACGCCACCAAGCTGTGCCGGATGCTGCTGCTGGTGCTGATCTGGCTGTGGGACTGGTGGGGCTTCGCGGCGGGGATCGTGATCACGCTGATGCTGATCGTAACGGCAAAGCCGCTGGTGGGCAAGGGGTACCTGTACCCTCTCATTCCCTTTGACCGGAAGAAGCTGGCCCGTCTGCTGTACCGCCGCCCGGTGACGAAAAAGAACAGCTGAGGCAAACGTATCCACTCTTCGTCATAAACTGCAAAAAAGGAAGCGCCCCCGGCGCTTCCTTTTTAATTCTCATACAGTATATCCCGGGCCACCGGACGGTAAAACAGCCTCTCCGCCTCGTCGAAATCATGGGTCTGCCCCATGATCCACATAAGCTTGGCCACGGCAGCCTCCGTGGTCATGTCGTAGGCCTCCAGCAGACATAGGGCGCTTTTCAGCCGCCCGCCCACATGATAGACCGCCAGATTGCTGCCCTCGTTGGGCACCTGGGTGGTCATGACCACCAGCTTGCCCCGCGCGATGCCCCGGTGAATGATATCGAAATAGCTGGCGTCACCCTCATATTCCGGCAGGCCGCCTACGCCGAAGGACTCAATGACCAAGCCGTCAAACTGGTCCAGCATGAATTCCAGCACGGCGGCAGGGGTGCCGGGGATCAGCTTCAGCAGTCCCACCTTGTCGTCCAGCGCGTCATAGAACACCGGGCTGGGATAGCAGGCGCAGCGCATATACTGCAGCAGGTGCTCGTCCTGTACCACGGCCAGGTCGGGATAGTTGACGCTGGAAAAGGCCTGAAAGCTCTTGGAGCAGGTCTTGCGGGCACGGGTACCCAGGATGACCTTGCCGTTGAATACGATCTGCACGCCGCCGCAGCCGCGACAGGCGTAGAGAAACGCGTCGGTCAGGTTGCGCTTGGAGTCGGTACCGTCGAACCAGATAGGCTTCTGCGCGCCGGTAAGGACGATGGGCTTTGGGCTGCCCTGGATCAGATAGCTAAGCGCGGCAGCGGTGTAGGCCATGGTGTCCGTGCCATGGGAGATGACAAAGCCGTCATATCTATCGTAATTCTCCCGCACGGCCCTGGCCACACCCAGCCAATGGGCGGGACGGATATTGGTGCTGTCCAGGCTGTAGAGCTGAACGCAATCCACATGACACATCTCGCCGATACGGGGAACGAAGGACAGCAGCTGCGTGCTGTTCAGCTCCGGCGTCAGGCCGGAGGGCGTCATCTCACTGGCGATGGTACCGCCGGTGCCGATCATCAGGATATTCTTCATGCTCATACCTCCCGGTCGTCCATGGCCGCCGTGCCGAATCGGGCCGCCTGCTCAATACGGCGGCGGACAGCGTCGTCCGGGGCGGCGTCGTATTGGCGGCGCAGTTCCTGCAAAAACAGGCCCCGCAGCGTATCCTCGCCGCACTTGTCCCACAGGTCCCGGCGCACGGTAGTCTCGTCCCGCAGCTGCAGAGCAAAGAAGCGGCCCGACAGGGCCTCCTCCAGCAGGGACAGGCGGGGCGGCTGCTCCGGCGTACCGGTCAGGCGCAGGCGGTAAATATCCTGCTCCGTATCATGGGGCAGGGTGCGCTCCAGGGCGGTGAGGGCGTCGCCATCGGTGACATCCACCTGGGCGATGCAGTAGCGGCGCCGGGCAAAGGGGACAAATCGCAGGTCGGCGGTGCCCGCCCCCACCTCGCCGAAGAGAAATCCCCGTTCGCCCAGCTCGTCGAAGCCGCGGCCCTCGATGCAGCCGCAATAGGCATAAGGGACCGCCCCGGCGGTCAGAACGCCGCTGCAGCTGTGAACATGACCCAACGCCAGATAGTCCAGCCCGCTACCGGCGATATCCGCCGCGCGGATCGGACGGTAGCGGCTGTCGGAGGTCGTAACGTCGCCATGGAGCAGACCAATGTGGATAAGGCCGTCCTGCGGCACACGGAAGCCGGGGAGTACACTGTCCGTGGGACACTCCGGGGCGGTGAAGGCCGCGCCGTGTACGGCGCAGTTCAGGTCCGGAAATGTAATGGTCTGCATACGGTCCTCTGTAAAGATGTGAACGTTGTCGCTCCAGCGCGTGCGGGCATAGGGCCCGTCCGGTGTAAGGGGATCGTGGTTGCCGGGGGCGATGACCGCCTGACCGCGGAAGCACCCCAGTGCCTGCGCCAGCAGGGGCGCGGTGTCGCCATAGGGGCTGTCGCTGTCGAAAAGGTCGCCGGAGAGGAGCAGCAGGTCTGCACCGTGGTCGTTGGCCCACTCCACCAGGCGCTCCGGCGTACGGCGGCTCTCCATACGACGCTGGCGGGCCTGCTCCGGCGTCAGCGCACCGAAGGCACTGTCCAGGTGGAAGTCACCTGCGTGAACGACCCGCACCATTTACGCTTCCTCTTCCTGCCAGCCCTTGCACACATCCACCCACTGAACGAAGTTCTTTCCGCAGCAGTGCTCCAGCTCGTCACAGGTCAGCTCAATGGCACTGGCCGCGCTGCCCACAGCGGGGAACACCGTGTCAAAGCGCTTGAGGGACACATCCAGGTACGTCTTAACGTCGTCGGGCAGGGCGAAGGGGCACACGCCGCCCACGGCGTGGCCGATACGCTCCACAGCCTCTTCGGCGGTGAGCATTTTGGCCTTAGCGCCGAAGAAGTGCTTATACTTGCTGTTGTCCACCTTGGCGTCGCCGGCGGCCACGATGAGGATGGGGTCCTCCCCCACCTTAAAGCTGAGGGTCTTGGCGATACGGGCACCCTCCACGCCCACAGCCAGAGCAGCCAGCTCCACCGTGGCGCTGGAGACCTCAAACTCGCGCATACGATCTGCGACGCCGTAAGGCATCAGATATTCTCTTACTTTCTCCACAGACATAGCCAAAAATTCACTCCTGTTTTCAAGTTTTTTCAAAAATTATTCCAGTCCGCTTTTCGTACCTACCAGTTATTTCATCTCTATTCTGTCCACTTTTTCGCACATTCCCGTGTCGCTGTTCAGGGTAAAAATGCACCCCTGGGCGGAGCAGGGGCCCTCCGCCGCCTGATAGCGGCCCGGCAGACCGCCCAGGAAGAACTCCACGGACTGCTCCGGCCGGATGCCCAGGACAGAACGGATGGGGCCGGTCATACCAAGATCGGTGACATAGCCGGTACCCTTGGGGAATACCTGCATATCCGCTGTAGGCACGTGGGTGTGGGTACCCCAAAGGGCGGAGACACGGCCATCCAGGTAGTAGGCCATGGCCAGCTTTTCGCTGGTGGCTCCAGCGTGGAACTCCACCAGTGTAAAGGTGGGCTTGTCCATCTGCGCCTTCAGCAGCTTATCGGCGGTGGTAAAGGGATTTTCGGCGTTGAAGTCCAGGTCGCAGCGGCCGATGAGCACCATCACAGCCACGGTAAAGGGGCCGCAGTCCACCATCTGATATCCGTGACCGGGCGCGCGACCGGTAAAGTTGGCGGGCCGGAGGATATAGCGCTCCTCGTCCAGATAGGCGGCGATCTGGGGTTTACCGAAGGTATGGTTGCCCAAGGTGATCACATCCGCGCCGGCGGCGAACAGCGCCTCCGCCTGCGCCTTCGTCAGGCCGCTGCCGGAGATGTTCTCCCCGTTGACCACGGTGAAGCGCACGTCATGCTCCTTTTTGAACGCCCGCAGCTTCTTTTCCAGCAGCTGCAGGCCCGTTTCGCTGGCCACATCGCCCAGCGCCAGAACCTTGTATTCCACGGAATATGCCTCCTTGCTCAGTCGTTCCAGCCGATGATCCTGATCAGCTGACGATTGGTATAGTAATACGCGGACGCGGGGAAATTCCGCAGATCCGCCGTGTTCGAGCAGAGCAGATAGTCCACCACATTGCCGTTTTCATCCGTAATGGCGTCCAGAATAACGGTGGTATGGTTAGCCGGCTCGTCCACACCCATGGTGATGATATCACCGGTCTCACCGCTGAAATAGGGCGCGTCCGCCACAGCCACCAAACCGCTTACACGGGGTGCCGCCACATAGTCCCGGAAGGACCCCACATTGACCCAGGGCAGCGTGGTCTGGCTGGCGCTGTACCAGTACCAGCCTGTCTCATAGCCACCGTTCGTGTCCATGGGAATACCGCCGGCAGCCAGCACCTGGGAGCCGAAGTTCATGCAGTTCCCGCCGTAGTCGTCGTAAGCCATGAAGGCCGGATTACGCTTGCCCACCCAGGTGAGCATATAAGCCCGGGCCGCGTCGCGGTCATAGGGGTGGTCGGCAGCGGCTGTCACGCTCAGCCCCTCGCGGGGCAGATCGCGGCGGGCCTCTATGTAGTCGGTGATAGCGGGGAAATTCTTGTCCTGATGGGTAGTGCGGTCATAGTCGGCGCTGTAATAGGGATTGTCATCAGACCAGTGCTTCACGATGGACCAATCGTCTCCCTCCCCCCGGAGGGTAAAGGTATGCTTGATACCGAACTGCTCCGAGGGCAGGCCATTCAAGCCCTTGAAATAGACCACGTTATTCTCCCGGAGCACCAGGTCCACGTCGCCCTCGGTCTCCTCGGAGGGTGTAATGGATACGCACCGGAGGGAGTAGCTGTATGAGGTCATGGTCAGGTCGATGGGCGAGAGCTTGCGGATGACGCACAGGCCGTGCCAGATATTCTTGTGGTAGAGCGTCTCCTCACTGTCGGCGAACAGCACGGCCGGGTCAATGACCCGCAGGTCGGCAACGGACTGGTAGTAGCAGTCCATAAAGTCCAGCAGCAGAAGCTCCTGGCCCACAGTCATGCCCTGGGCCGCCGCACCGCTGATGCGCTCAAAGTCAGCACTGACGGTCTGGGGCTCTCCGCCGGTCCAGGGTGCGCCGGCAGTGCGCTGCCAGACCTGCGTCTCGTCAACGTCAGCGGTCAGGTGCTGCTCCTCCGGCTCCTCCTGCTTCCCCTCCGGTGAGGTGTCGGTCGTGTCTCCGGTGATGGTAAAGCAGCCGGTCAGGCTCAGCAGCAGGGCCAGCAGCAGAAATAACAGCAGAAAACGCTTCATAGTATGTCCTCCATCGGGGGTCCGGTCGGTTTTTCTGTGTACTCGAAGACATTATAGCAAAAGAGGGGCCGCTTCGCAATGCGAAGCGGCCCCTGCAAACATTAAATTTTTATTTCGCGTACTCCACGACCTTCGTCTCACGCAGAACGTGGACCTTGATCTGGCCGGGATATTCCAGCTCGCTTTCGATGCGCTTGGCCAGCTCACGGGCCAGGATGACCATTTCATCCTCGCTGACCTGCTCGGGCTTGACCATGACGCGGACCTCACGGCCGGCCTGGATGGCATAACTCTTCTCAACGCCGGGATAGCTGCCGGTGATCTCCTCCAGCTTTTCCAAACGTTTAATATAATTTTCCAGGTTCTCGCGCCGCGCACCCGGACGGGCCGCAGAAATGGCGTCCGCCGCCTGCACCAGGCAGGCCACCAGCGTGCGGCACTCCACGTCGCCGTGGTGGGCCTGGATGGCATGGATGATGTCCTCTTTTTCCCGGTACTTGCGGGCGTATTCCACACCCAGCGCCACATGGGTACCCTCGAATTCATGGTCCAGGGCCTTGCCGATATCGTGCAGCAGGCCGGCGCGCTTGGCAGCCTGCACATCGGCGCCCAGCTCCGCGGCCATCATGCCGGCGATATGGCTGACCTCGATAGAGTGCTGCAGCACGTTCTGGCCGTAGCTGGTGCGGTAGTGCAGCTTGCCCAGCAGCTTCTGCAGCTCCGGGTGCAGGCCGCGGACACCGGTCTCCAGCACGGCGCGCTCGCCCTCGGCGCGGATGACGCCGTCCACCTCGCGGCGGGCCTTCTCCACCATTTCCTCGATATGTGTGGGGTGAATGCGGCCGTCGGCAATAAGCTTTTCCAGGGCCAGCCGCGCGATCTCGCGGCGGACCGGCTCGAAGCAGGAGACGGTGATGGCCTCCGGCGTGTCGTCGATGATCAGATCCGCGCCGGTAAGCGTCTCCAGTGTGCGGATGTTGCGGCCCTCGCGGCCAATGATGCGGCCCTTCATCTCGTCATTGGGCAGCGGCACCACGCTGACGGTGATCTCGGCCACGTGGTCGGCGGCGCAGCGCTGGATGGCGGTGGCCACGATCTCGCGGGCACGCTGGTCGGCCTCGTCCTTGGCGCGGGCCTCGATCTCCTTGATCTTCAGCGCCGTTTCGTGGGTGACCTCGGACTCCACCTGGGCGATCAGGTAATCCTTCGCCTGCTCGGCGGTGAAGCCGGAAATGCGCTCCAGCATCTCGGTCTGGCTGCGCTTGATGAGCTTGATCTCCTCCTGCTCCTTGTCCAGAGCTGCGTGCTTCTGGGCCAGAGCCTCCTCTTTCTTCTCGATCATCTCGGTCTTGTGATCGAGGTTCTCTTCCTTCTGCTGCAGACGGCGTTCCTGCTTCTGCTGTTCGGCGCGGCGTTCCTTGACTTCCTTCTCGTACTCGCTGCGGTTCTTCAAAATCTCTTCTTTTGCTTCAAGGAGTGCTTCTCTCTTTTTGTTTTCAGAGCTCTTGATGGCCTCGTTGACGATACGCAGAGCTTCCTGCTCGGCGTCTTCGATCTTGCGCTGGTCGTTCTTTTCCTTGCGGCGGCGGATAAGCGTGCAGGCCGCAAAGCCCAGAACGAGGGCGACAGCGAACGAGAGGATGGCCACGATCCAGCCAGTTGTGGTCATGGTACATTCCTCCTATGTTGTTATTGGGTTTTTGCGTCGGCACAAAATATGGTGCCGGATGACAACCGGGGCGGAAAGGCTCCTATGCCCCGATAATGATCCTTTACTATATTAAACATATTATGGTCAACTGTCAAGGGCAAAGTAAACTTTTCTTTTGTCGTTTTTCAGGCAGGGCACCGTATCTCTTGGGTCACTGAATGAAATCGGCGTAAGCGTAACCCAGACGGCCTTGGTAACCCACCGTGTACCACTCCTGATAGCGACCGTAGACGGTGAGCTTTGCGCCATTCGGCAGAAGTGTGACCACCTCGGCCCGCGTGCCGGGGGCCGCACGAAGGTTCAGCGGTCCTCCGCCCGGCGTCTGCACCGTGCCCTCCCAGGGTGTTATGGGTGTGACGAAAGGCAGGCCGAAGTACTCTGTCAGCGACAGCACCAAATTGGCGGCAATGGCCTGGATATTGCCCTCGATCCAACGGGCATCAGCGGTGTTGTCGTGGTAGCCCAGCTCCAGCAGTACGGAGGGCATATAGGGCTGGCGGACCTCGCCCAGCGTGGTGGTGGCACGGGCATAGACCTTGTCCGGCAACGGATAGATGTCTTTTAAGTTTTTTACAAAAATGTCCGCCGCGCGGCGGCCATTAGCACTGGTGGGATAGTAAAAAGCGATGACACCGCGGACGGCGCCCTCCTTGGTACCATCGGTGCTGCCGTTGGAGTGAAGCGCCAAATAAAAATCGTAACTTCCAGAATTTGCCAGGCGGATGGAGCTGGCGGCGGTCATGTCGGGGGTGTTGCGGGTAAAACGGATGGTGTTGGCCAAAAGATAGGGCTCCATGGCGTCGGCAATTTGGTTCATAAAGTACTCTTCTGAGCCGTTTCCGGTGATATATGGGTTATATTCCTGGGTAGATGGACTTAAAAAGATACGCGGCATAGCAGTTCCTCCTATACTTGTTCTGTGCATTTTACTATACTTTGTCTGTACTTCAGCGATACTTTATTTGTACATCGTATGGAAATATGCTTGTCTTTGTGCTATACTTAGGAGAAATTTTCCTGTACAAAAGGAGTAACCGCCATGAAAGCTGCCAGACCGTATCCCATCGTCACCATCACCCCCAAGGGGGAGCGCGCCATCGTGGACGGACACCCGTGGGTCTATGAGGGCGAGGTGGTGTCGGTCAGCGGCACGCCGGAGGACGGCGGCCTGGTGGACGTGGTGTCGAAAAAGGGCAGCTGGCTGGGCTGCGGGTTCTATAACAGCGCGTCCAAAATACGGGTGCGGCTGGTGACGCGGAACGCCAACGACGACCCGGCGGGGGATGCCTTCTGGGAACGGCGGCTGCGCTACGCCTGGGACTACCGCAAAACGGTGATGGGCGAGACGGACTGCCGGTGCTGCCGCATCATCTTCGGGGAGGCGGACGGCTTTCCGGGGCTGACGGTGGACCGGTTCGAGCGCGTGCTGGTGGCCCAGGTGCTGAGCCTGGGCATGGAGCGCATCAAGGAACGGGTGCTGCCGCTGCTGGTACGCATCCTGCGGGAGGACGGGCAGGTCATCCGGGGCGTGTACGAGCGCAACGACGCGGCCCTCCGGACGCTGGAGGGCATGGCGCAGGGCAAAGGCTGGATGACGCTGCCCGGCGAGGCCGCGCCGGATGGCACCGCCGAGGACATCACGGAGAACGGCATACGGTACACGGTGGACTTTGAGAACGGGCAGAAGACCGGCTTCTTCCTGGACCAGAAGTACAACCGGCTGGCGGTGGCAAAGCTGGCGAAGGGCAGGACGGTGCTGGACTGCTTCACCCACACCGGTTCCTTCGCCCTGAACGCCGCAAAGGGCGGGGCGAAGCGCGTGACCGCCGTGGACGTGTCGCAGTTCGCCGTGGACTGCGCGGCGGAGAACGCGCGGAAAAACGGGCTGGACGGCGTGATGGACTGCGTGTGCGCCAACGTGTTCGACCTGCTGCCGCAGCTGGCGGAGCAGCCGCGGAAATACGACTTCATCATACTGGACCCGCCGGCCTTCACCAAGAGCCGCAGGACCATACACAACGCCATGAGCGGGTACAAGGAGATCAACTACCGGGCCATGAAGCTGCTGCCCCGGGGCGGATATCTGGCCACGTGCTCGTGCAGCCACTTCGCGTCGGAGGCGCTGTTCATCAAGATGCTGCGGGACGCCGCCCGGGACGCGGGGGTGCAGCTGCGGCAGATCGAGGCGCGGCAGCAGTGCGCCGACCACCCCATCCTGTGGGGCGTGGAGGAGACGAACTATCTGAAATTCTTTATTTTTCAGGTGGTGTGACGGGGTTTTTGTTGCCATCGCGGCAAACGTGTGGTATTCTGTTTTTTATGGTATGTATCTGAAAAGGAGGGCGCTCCTTGGGACGTTTACAGGATAAGCGGCTGTTTCTGCTGGACATGGACGGGACCATCTATCTGGACGACCGGCTGTTCGACGGGGTAACGGCCTTTCTCTCCCGCATACGGGAGAAGGGCGGACGGTATCTGTTTTTGACCAACAACTCCTCCAAAGGTGTGGAGGGCTATATAGAAAAGCTGAACGGCATGGGCATCGCCACCGGGCGGGAGGACTACCTGACCTCGGTGGACGCGGCCATTGACCTGCTGCGGAGACGGTATCCGGGACGCCGGTGCTACGTGCAGGGGACCCGGTCCTTTTACGACCAGCTGGCAGCGGCGGGGATACCCGTCACCTGTGACCGGGAGGACGGCGCGGAGATCCTGCTCAGCGGCTTCGACCGGGAGCTGACTTTTCAAAAGCTGGAGGACGCCTGCATATTGCTGAACCGGGGCGTCACCTGGCTGGCCACGAACCCGGACTGGGTGTGCCCCACCTGGTACGGCGCCGTGCCGGACTGCGGCAGCGTATGCGAGATGCTGCACCGGGCCACCGGGCGGGAGCCGGAGTTCATCGGCAAGCCCCGGCCCGCCATGGTACGGCTGGCGCTGGAGGGGACCGGGTACCCGCCGGAGGCGGCGGTGCTGCTCGGCGACCGGCTGTACACGGACATCGCCTGCGCGGTGAACGCCGGGATCGACAGCGTTTTCGTGCTGTCCGGCGAGGGGACACGGGACGACATTGAAAGAGACGGCATACGCCCCACATGGGTGTACGACGATATCAACGCGGTATTCCGCGCGTGGGAGGAGACACCATGAAGCTGAATTACAAGCGCACCATTCTGGTCGGCTTTGCCTTTTTCCTGATCTGCGCCTTCTGGCAGGCCTATGACAACACAGTGCCGCTGATCCTGACCAACAAATTCGGCATGAGCCAGACCTGGTCCGGCGTCATTATGGCGATGGACAACGTGCTGGCGCTGTTCCTGCTGCCGCTGTTCGGGCACATCTCCGACAAGTGCACCCACCCGAGAGGGCGGCGGACGCCGTTCATCGTGGTGGGCACGCTGATCGCGGCGGTGGCGCTGATCGCGCTGTCCTTCGCGGACAACGCGCAGCTGAAGCGGCTGGACAAGGTGTCCGCCATTGACGACCCGGCGGCGCTGACGGTCATCTATAACGAGCAGAAGGACGCCACGCTGCTGTCCCCCAGCGGCGAGAGCTTTATTCTGGGGCATAAATTCACGGAGGCGGAGTTCACCGCCATCCGCAGCCAGACCGTCACCCCGGAGGGCAAGACCGTCACCGATCCGGCGTACACCAACTACGTGGTGCCGGCGCGGCAGGCCTGCGCCCGGGACGCGGCGGCGGCCAATCCCGGCGCGCTGGTGGTGTTCGTGGCGCTGCTGCTCATCATTCTGCTGAGCATGGCCACGTTCCGTTCCCCGGCGGTGGCGCTGATGCCCGACGTGACGCCCAAGCCCCTGCGGTCCAAAGCCAACGCCGTCATCAACCTGATGGGCAGCGCCGGCGGCATCATCGTGCTGGCGCTGGGTATGGTGTTCGCCACGGCGTCGGTGAGCAACAGCATGATGAGCTACACGGGCTACTTCGGCGTCATCGCGGCGCTGATGCTCGCGGCGCTGGTGGTGTTCATGCTGACGGTGCGGGAGCCGGAGTGGGCAAAGGAGATGCAGGCGCAGTCCGTGGCCGCGGGCATTGAGGACGCGGAGGAGGCCGATCACCCCAACGAGGGACGGAAGCTGTCCGCCGACGAGGTAAAGAGCCTGCTGCTGATATTGCTGAGCATCGTGCTGTGGTTCTTCGGCTACAACGCCGTGACCAGCAAATACTCGGTATACGCCAGCAACATCCTGCACAAGGACTACAACCTGACGCTGATCATCGCCCAGGCGGCGGCCATCGCGGCCTATCTGCCGGTGGGCTTCATCGCCGGGAAGATCGGACGGAAGAAGACCATACTGGCCGGCGTGGTGATGCTGACCGTGGCCTTCGGCGTGGCCGGGTTCCTGACAGCGGACAGTCCCTCGGCACTGATGAACGCCATGTTCGCCCTGGCGGGCATCGCCTGGGCCACCATCAACGTCAACTCCTTCCCCATGGTGGTGGAGCTGGCCTCCGGCGGCGATGTGGGCAAGTACACAGGCTTTTACTACACGGCGTCCATGGCGGCACAGGTGGCTACGCCCATGGTGTCGGGACTGCTGATGGACAAATTCGGAATGCACGTGCTGTTCCCCTACGCGGCGGTGTTCACGGCACTGGCCTTTGTGACCATGCTGTTCGTGAAGCACGGCGACAGCAGGGAGATGCCGAAGCAGACTGCCGCGGCGGGCACAGAGGACGCCGGGGCTATTGACAATACGGTGGAGGAGCTGACAAACGACTGATGAAAGCGATCATAATTATCATTATTGTACTGCTGGTGCTGTTCTGGCTGTATCTGCTGTGCCTGCGGTGCCGGCGGGGCAAGATGGACCAGGCGTATTTCCGGCAGTGGCGGTATGCCCACCGGGGCCTGCACGACAGGGAGAAGGGTATTCCGGAGAACTCCATAGCGGCGTTCAAGCGGGCGGCGGCCAACGGCTTCGGCGCGGAGCTGGACGTGCACCTGATGAAGGACGGCAAGCTGGCCGTGATCCACGATGCCTCCCTGCTGCGGACGGCGGGCGCGGACGTGGAGATCGAGGACCTGACCGCGGAGGCGCTGGAGCAGTACCCGCTGGAGGGGACGGAGCAGAGGATCCCCCTGCTGGAGGAGGTGCTGCCGCTGTTCACGGACCGGGCGCCGCTGATCGTGGAGCTGAAGGCGGAGCGCGGCAACGCCGAGGCGCTGGCCGCGGCGGCCAGCAAGGTGCTGAAGAAGTACAAGGGCGCGTACTGCGTGGAGTCCTTCGACCCCCGGTGCCTGATGTGGCTGTGGCAGAACGAGCCGGATATCCTGCGGGGACAGCTGAGCGAGGATTTCTCCGCCCACGGGGACGCGCAGCATCTGCCGGGCGGTATCCGGTGGATCCTGTCCAACCTGCTGCTGAACGTGCGGACGCGGCCGGACTTCATCGCCTATCGGTTTGAGGACCGGGGCAATCTGTCCCTGCGGCTGTGCCGGGGCTTCTACAAGGTGCAGGAGGCCAGTTGGACCGTGCGGGACAGGGAGACTATGGAAAAGGCCGAGGCGGCCGGGAACCTGGTCATCTTTGAACATTTTGACCCCAGGGGGTAACGGACTATGCGCGTGATCACGGGAACTGCCAGAGGCAGGGTATTGAAGGAGCTGGAGGGGCTGGAGACACGGCCCACCACCGGCAAGGTGAAGGAGAGCCTGTTCTCCATCATACAATTCGACATCGAGGGACGGCGGGTGCTGGACCTGTTCGCCGGCACCGGACAGCTGGGCATCGAGGCCCTGAGCCGGGGCGCGGCGGAGTGCGTGTTTATCGACCGGCGGGCGGACGCGGTGCGGCTGATACAGGAAAATCTGGCGCTGTGCCGCCTGGCGGACAGGGCCAGGGTGCGGCAGGGGGACGCGCTGCCGTATCTTCGCAGCGGGGAGAAGTTCGACATCGTGTTTCTCGACCCGCCCTACGCCAGCGGGCTCTTGCAGCAGGCGCTGACGGATATCGCAGCGTTTGACATTTGCCGTGCACATGGTATAATCATAGCAGAGAGCGCGGCGGACACGGTGCTGCCGGAGATGCCCGCGCCCTATGCCCTGTATCGGGAGTACAGATACGGCAAGATCAAGCTGACGGTGTATCATCGCGGCGGAAATGAGGATACGGAATGAATATCGCCATTTACCCCGGCAGCTTTGACCCCATCACGCTGGGACACCTGGATATCATCCGCCGGGCGGCGCGGTGCTTTGACAAGGTGTGCGTGTGCGTGATGGTGAACTGCCAGAAGCAGCAGCCTATGTTCACGCCGGAGCGCCGGCTGGAGCTGATCCGCCAGTCCGTGGCGGACATCCCCAACGTGGAGGTGGAGAACTGGTCCGGGCTGCTGGCGGACTTTGTCCGCAGCAAGGACGCGCACATTCTGGTGAAGGGCGTGCGGAACTGCGCCGACTGGGAGCTGGAGGCCCAGATGGCGCGCATCAACGGCGGTATCTGTCCCGGGCTGGAGACGGTGCTGCTGCCCGCCAGTGCGGCGTATGAGCACTTCAGCTCCACCATGGTGCGGGAGATGATCCGCTACCACCAGCCATTGGAAAAGTATGTACCGGCGCCGGTCGCCGAGGAATTGATGCGGCAGCGGGGTTGAGCCTCCCGGCGCCGACAAAAAGAAAGGAACGGACCGCACTATGGAAGAGAAAGATGTACAGCGCCTGTTGGATATGCTCTACGGCATGATCGACGAGGCAAAAAGCGTGGCCTTCAGCTCTGACAAATGTATCATCGTCCGGGACGAGGCGCTGGATCTGCTGGATGAGATCCGGGCCAAGCTGCCTCTGGAGCTGAAAAAGGCCCAGGAGCTGATCGCCGCCCGCAGCGAGTATGTGGCCGGGGCCAAGAAGGAGGCGCAGGAGGTACTGCGTCAGGCGGAGCTGGACGCCCGCACCATCGTGTCCGAGAGTGAGACACTGCAGCTGGCACGCCAGAAGAGCAGCGAGATCATCCGCCGGGCCGAGGACCGCAGCAAGGAGCTGTATCACGTGGCCAACACCTACACCGAGGACGCGTTGCGCCGCACCGAGGAGGCCATCCAGGCCGCGCTGACCGAGGTACAGGAGTCCCGGGCGCGTTTCCGGGCCGCCAGCAAGGAGCAGATGCAGGCCCAGCGCCAGCAGCTGAACGAGTCCGCCGCTGAAAAGAGCGAGGGCCAGCGCTGAGCGCTCCCCTCCCCCACACAGTATTTACGTTGACCGCCGCAGGCAGAGCCTGCGGCGGTCCGTCTTTTCGGACGGAAAACGAGGCCGGTCCCGACCGGCGGCAAACGCCGCTGCCGCCGCGGTATCCGGCGGCAGTTATAGACTTTGTGGAAAATCTATAAAATCCACGTAAATTTTTCTGCGATTTCCACAAGAAATCCTCATCTTGTGTTAAAAGGCTCCGGCGGGCACAAAATCTTGTGCCCGCCGGAGTTTTCCGTTTATGTCCATCGAACAAGCGTTTCAAAAAGTGGAAAAATTTGGCCGAAAACCGGCGGAATATCTGGCTTTTGCCGTGGCGGTAGACATAATTTTCCCTTGCAATTTTGCCAGGGATTATGTATACTAACCTCGTTAGTGGTGAATTGTGGGGGCAATATCCATATTTGTGGGGGATGTTCCCACGGTTTTCCACCGGGGACTATTTTTTTCGGAAGGAGGCGGACCCATGACCGGTCAGTATGCACACACGATCGACGCCAAGGGGCGCCTCTTTATTCCCGCCGCGCTGCGGAAGGAGCTGGGCCAGACGTTCCACATCACCGTGGGGCAGGACCACTGCCTGTCGGTGTACTCCGATGAGAGCTGGGCGGTGTTTATGGACAAGCTGAAGGCACTGTCCTACAACGAGGTAAAAAAGCTGCGGGCGCTGTTCGCCTACGCGGCGGACTGCGAGCCGGACGGCCAGGGACGCATCCTCATCCCCGCCAAGCTGCGGGAGTATGCAGGGCTGACCAGGGAGGTCGTGGTCATCGGCAGCTTTGACCGGGCGGAGATCTGGGATGCTGAGCGCTGGGCCGCCGTGGAGAACGACGCCTTTGCCTCCGGCGAGCTGGAGAGCGCCATGGCGGAGATGGGCCTGTGAGCACCGTGACGCAGGAGAAGGACTACGGCCATGTGCCGGTGCTGCTGCACGAGTGCCTGGACGCGCTGGCCATCAAGCCCGACGGCATCTATGTGGACGGCACGCTGGGCCGGGCGGGTCACTCGCTGGAGATCGTAAAACGGCTGACCACCGGACGGCTCATCGGCATCGACCGGGATGAGACGGCCATTGCCGCCGCGCAGGAGCGTCTGGCGGACTACGGGGACCGGGTGACGCTGGTCCACAGCAATTTTGACCGCATCGGCGACATCCTCGCCGACTTGCACATAGACGGGGCGGACGGTATGCTGTTCGACCTGGGCGTTTCCTCCCCACAGCTGGACGACGCGGAACGGGGCTTCAGCTATATGCACGACGCGCCGCTGGATATGCGGATGGACCGGACGGCGTATCTCACCGCCCGGGAGGTGGTGAACAGCTGGAGTTATGAGGAGCTGCGGCGCATCCTGTTTGAGTACGGCGAGGAGCGCTACGCGCCGGCCATCGCCAAGCGGATCGTACAGCACCGGGAGCAGCAGCCTATCGAGACAACGCTGGAGTTGGTGGACATCATCAAGTCCGCTATGCCGCCACAGGCGCTGCGGGAGAAGCAGCACCCGGCCAAGCGGAGCTTTCAGGCCATACGCATCGCCGTCAACGGCGAACTGGACGCCCTGCCGCCCATGCTGGAGGCGGCCGCGGCGCACCTGAACACAGGCGGGCGGCTGGCGGTGATCTCCTTCCACTCGCTGGAGGACCGGATCATCAAGAAGACCTTGCAGGAGCTGGCCACCGGCTGCATCTGCCCGCCGGAGTTCCCGGTGTGCGTATGCGGCAGGAAGCCGAAGCTGAAGCTGGTGAGCCGGAAGCCCATCGTATCCGGCGAAGAGGAATTGGCGCACAACCCCCGCGCACGCAGCGCCAAGCTGCGGGTGGCGGAGAAGGTATAACAGCAAAGCAAAGCATCGGCGGAAAAGAACCACATCCGGCGAGTTATTTTTCGCCGAGATGCGGCGCAGACGTGCAGCCATACTTTGTGTATGGCAAGCGGCTGCAACAAAGTATCGGCGGAAAAGAACCGACGGAGAAAGGAGGGAGTTTTACATGGCCAACTATCGTCACGGCGCCACCTACGGCAGCCTGGCATATGATCTGGACGCGCTGGCGCGGGAAAAGCAGCTGGACGAGGCCGGAAAGCTCCCCCAGAAGAAGGTACGGCCGGCGCAGCCGGAGGTACAGCCGGTACAGCGGCGGCAGAGCGCGGCACGGGCCGCGGTGCGGCCCTCCCCTGTTCTGCTGCTGGGAACGGTGCTGGTGGTGGGCATGGTCATCGCGCTGATGCTGTGCTATGTGAAGCTGACCGGCATTTCCGATAATGTGTCCTCCATCAAGCGGGAGATCTCCGCCCTGGAGGAGCAGCACATCGCTTTGCTGACGGAATATGAGCGCACGTTCGATCTGGCTGCGGTGAAGGCGGCGGCGGAGGCGGCGGGCATGAGCAAGCCCAGCAGCGGGCAGATACAGTACATCGACCTGTCCGGTGCGGACAGCGTGGAGGTGTACGCCGCGGGCGGCGCGGCGGCGCTGAACGGCTTTACCGAAAAGGCAGAGTCGCTGTGGGCGTATGTACTGGAATATTTCCGCTGAGGGAAAGTATAGTATAAGCGCGAGGAGTAAGAAGGCGACTTCTTGCTCCTTGCTTGGTCTATAACAGCAGGGCGCGGCGGCGCCGGAGCAGGGTCCGACGGCAAAACAGGAGGCACTATCGTGGCAGAAAACCAAAATTCCAACCGAAAAAACGAGAACGTACGGCGGGCCAACCGGATCATTCAGACCCGATCCTTTGTACTGATGATCCTGATGGGCGTCGTGATGTTCGTGCTGCTGTTTTTCCGGCTGTTCGACCTGCAGATCACCCGGCACGAGGAATTGCAGGGCAAGGCTGTGAACCAGCAGACACGGCGGACGGTGGTGACGGCTAACCGGGGCACCATCTATGACGCCGGCGGCAACATTCTGGCGATCTCCTCCAGCGCGGAGACCATCATTCTCTCCCCGCTGGAGATCGACAACGCGGTGAACGACACGGAAGATCCCGTCAGCTGGACGAAGGAGTCGCTGGCGGCAGGGCTGGCGGAGATCCTGGGCAAGGACGCCTCGGCCATCCGGAAACGGATGGACAACGTGAAATCCCAGTATGAGGTCATACAGCTGCGGGCGGACGAGGACACAGCGGCCAAGGTGCGCTCGTATGTGGACGAGAACAAGATCGCGGGCGTACACCTGGTGGCGGACACGAAGCGGTACTATCCCTACGGCTCGCTGGCGGCGCAGGTCATCGGCTTCGTGGGCGATGAGAACACGGGGCTGTATGGGCTGGAGGCCTATTACGAGAAGGAGCTGGAGGGGCAGAGCGGACTGGTCATCTCCTCCAAGGATCAGGCGGAGAACGATATGCTGTATACCTATGAGCAGTATTTCGCCGCCAAGAACGGCAGCGACCTGACGCTGACGCTGGACACCACCATCCAGTACTATCTGGAAAAGGGCATCGAGAGCATGGTGGATAAGTTCTCCGCCGCCAACGGCGCCAGCGGCATCGTGATGGACGCCAAGACCGGCGGCATACTGGCCATGGCGTCGTATCCCAACTACGATCTGAACGACTTTCTGACCGTCAGCGACCAGACGCTGCAGGAGCGTATCGAGCGCGGGGAGAGCACCGTGGCCGATATGCAGCTGCTGCAATGGCGCAACAAGGCGCTGAACGACACCTATGAGCCGGGCTCCACCTTCAAGATCCTGACCCTGTCTGCGGCGCTGGAGGAGGGCGTGGTGGATAAGACCACCACCGTCAACTGCGGCGGCAGCGTCAGCATCTCCGGCTACACCATCCACTGCTCCAACAAGAACGGCCACGGCTTACAGACGCTGGTGCAGTCGGTGGGGAATTCCTGCAACCCGGCGTTCATCAACTACGGGCTGCGGATCGGCAGCGAGAAATTCTACGAGTATATGCGGTCCTTCGGACTGATGAACACCACGGGCATCGACCTGGGCGGCGAGGCCGTGGGCGTGTTCGCCGCGGACAGCAGCTTCACCCAGCTGGATCTGGCCTGCTACGCCTTCGGCCAGAACTTCACCGTGACGCCCCTGGCGCTGATCGCGGCGCAGGCGGCCTGCGTCAACGGCGGGTATCTGCACACACCGTATCTGGTGGAGCGCATCGCCGACAGCGACGGGAACGTGACCTACCGCCACGACGACACGCCGGTGCGGCAGGTCATCAGCGAGCAGACCTCCGCCACCGTGCGGGAGTGTCTGGAATACGTGGTGGCCAGCGGCACCGGCAAGAACGGCCAGGTGGCGGGCTACCGCATCGGCGGCAAGACCGGCACGGCCGATAAGGGCCAGACCGGCGACGTGGTGGTGTCGTTCCTGTGCTTCGCGCCGGCGGACGACCCGCAGGTCATTATGCTCATCACCATGGACACCCCCAGCCGCGCCACGGGGACCTACGTCTCCGGCGGCAACATGGTGGCACCCACCGCCAGCACCGTCATGGCGGAGATCCTGCCCTATCTGGGCGTGGAGCCCAGCTACTCCGCAGAGGAGCTGCTGGGCATGGACACCACGGTGCCCAACGTCATCGGCATGAGCGTGGAGGAGGCCAAGGCGAAGCTGAAGGACCGCGCGCTGAGCTATAAGATCGTGGGCGACGGCGAGACCATCACCGACCAGACGCCGGCCGGCGGCGCCATCATCCCCGGCAAGTCCAGCGTTATTCTGTACGTCGGCGAGGAGAAGTCCACGGACAAGTGCGTGGTGCCGCATCTCATCGGCAAGACGCCCTCAGAGGCCAACACCACCGCCACGGCGGCAGGGCTGCTGATACGGTTCTCCGGCACCACGGGCAGCGAGTCCAGCTCCGTCCGGGTGCTGAGCCAGTCCATCGACGAGGGTACGGAGGTGGAGGCCGGCACGGTCATCACCGTGCAGCTGGGCGACACGTCCGTGACGGACTGACGCCACACGTTTTGCGCCCAACAGAGCACACGGTTCCCTTTTGTCCGTGGGCAGGATGTGGTAGAATAGTGTGTATACCATTATGCACAGATGCAAAGGAGAGTTGATGATGAAACTGCGTGAGCTGTTGAACGGGCTGGATATTCTGGAAACAAACGCCGAGCTGGATAGCGACATCCGGGAGGTACGGTACGACTCGCGGCTGGTGGAATCGGGCGATCTGTTCATCGCCGTCACCGGCGCGGAGACGGACGGACATAAATATATTCCCATGGCACGGGAGAAGGGCGCTGCGTGCGTGCTGTGCGAGCGCGCGCCGGAGGACGGCGCGCCCTTCGTCCGGGTGGCGGACAGCCGCCGGGCGCTGGCGGTGGTGGGCGGCAATCGCTTCGATCACCCCGCACGGGAGATGACCATGATCGGCATCACCGGTACCAGCGGCAAGACCACCAGCACCTACCTCATCAAGAGCATTTTGGAACAGAAGGCCGGGGCCAAGGTGGGCCTGATCGGCACGATACAGAATATGATCGGCGACCGGGTGCTGCACACCGAGCGCACCACGCCGGAGTCCTTCGAGCTGCAGAAGCTGCTGCGGGAGATGGCCGACGCGGGCTGCACCCATGTGGTGATGGAGGTGTCCTCCCACGCACTGATGCTGGACCGGGTGTACGGCATACCCTTCGCGGTGGGCATTTACACCAACCTGAGCCGGGACCATCTGGACTTCCACAAGACCATGGAGGCCTATTGCGACGCCAAGGCGCTGCTGATGCGGCAGTGCGACGTGGGCATCTACAACGCCGACGACCCGTGGGCGGAACGGCTGATGGCCGATGCCACCTGCCGCCGGCGGTTCTCCTACTCCGTGAACGGTCAGACGGACCTGATGGCGAAGAACGTGGCGCTGGAGCCCGGCAGTGTGGATTTTGACGCGGAGGCGGACACGGAATGGTGCCACGTCCACGTGGGCATACCGGCGCTGTTCACCGTGTACAACACGCTGGACGCCATGGCCTGCTGCTGGAACCTGGGCGTGCCGCTGGCGGAGTGTGCCGACGCACTGGCGAAGAACCACGGCGTGAAGGGCCGGATGGAGATCATCCCTACGCCGGGAACGGGCTACACCGTGCTGAACGACTATGCCCACAAGCCGGACGCGCTGGAAAAGGTGCTGCAATCCGCCAAGGCCTTCGCCAAGGGGCGGGTGGTGGCGCTGTTCGGCTGCGGCGGCGACCGGGATAAAACGAAGCGGCCCGTGATGGGTGAGATCGGCGCAAGGCTGGCAGACTTTGTCATCGTCACCAGCGACAACCCCCGGACGGAGAAGCCGGAGGCCATTATCGACGACATTCTGGTGGGACTGAAGGGCTATGACACACCCTATGCGGTGATCCCCGACCGGGTGGCCGCCATTCACTACGCCATGGACCACGCCCAGCCGGGCGACGTGATCGTACTGGCCGGCAAGGGCCATGAGGATTACCAGGAGATCGACCACAAGCACTATCCCATGGATGAACGGGTCATCGTGGCCGAGCACCTGAAGGAAACGCAGAAATAAAGAAAAGACCTCCGCGCGGCGCGGAGGGAAGGAGCAAGATAGTATGGGAATTATGGAGATCGTGCTGCCTGTCGCGGTATGCTTTATCGTCACCGCCATCGCAGGCAAGCTGCTGATACCGGCGCTGGTAAAGCTGAAGGCGGGACAGTCCATCAAGGAGATCGGGCCCTCCTGGCACATGACGAAGCAGGGCACCCCCACCATGGGCGGGCTGATGTTCATCATCGGCATCGGCCTCACCATCGTCGTGTTGGGCTGGCAGCGGATGATGGCCGGCAGCTTCGTACACCTGTATGTGTACCTGTTCGCGCTGGTATTCGGCGTTATCGGATATATCGACGACTATCAGAAGGTGAAGCACCACCAGAACACCGGCCTGACCGCGCCGCAGAAGTTTATTTTGCAGCTGGCGGCGGCGGTGGCGTTCCTGTGCCTGATGCGGTACGAGGGGATGCTGAGCCCCAACCTGTATATTCCCTTCTGGAACACCCACATCGTGCTGCCGTGGATCGTGTATCTGGCGTTCGCGGCCTTTGTGATCGTGGGCACCGTCAACGCCGTGAATATCACGGACGGTCTGGATGGACTGAGCAGCAGTGTGACCGTGCCGGTGGGTCTGTTCTTCCTGGTGATGGCGGTGATCTGGCCCGGCTTCGAGCAGCTGGGGCTGTTCTCCGGCGCACTTGTGGGCGGTCTGCTGGGGTTCCTGCTGTACAACCACTATCCGGCCAAGGTGTTCATGGGCGATACGGGGTCGCTGTTTCTGGGCGGCGCCGTGGCGGCGCTGGCATTCGCCTATGATATGCCGCTGGTGCTGATCCTGGTGGGCATCGTGTATATCTGCGAGACACTGAGCGACATTATCCAGGTGGGCTATTTCAAACTGACCCACGGCAAGCGCATCTTCAAGATGGCGCCGCTGCACCATCACTTCGAGATGTGCGGCTGGAAGGAGACCAAGGTGGTGGCGGTGTTCACCGCCGTCAGTGTCATAGGCTGCGTCATCGCCTATCTGGCCGTGTGCCAGCGCTTCAGCTTCTAAGGCTTCGCACTATTTTCACAGGGAAGGAGGGAGACTATGACACGGGAGGAACAGCGCGCCCGGAAGGCCCAGCAGGAACGGATGCGGCAGGTGGAGCGCCGGCATAAGGAAGCCGCCCGCGGGCAGATGGATCTCCCCTTCCTGATCCTGACGCTGCTGCTGACGGTCATCGGCCTGATCATGCTGTTTTCCGCCAGCTTTCCCCGGGCCTATTACGACACCGGGGACGGCACCTACTACTTCAAGCGGCAGGCCGCCTTCGCGGCGCTGGGTCTTGTGGCCATGTTCGTGGTCAGCAAGATCAACTACCAGCGGTGGCGCGGCGCGGGACGGCTGCTGGTGGGGCTTGCGCTGTTTCTGCTGATACTGGTCATCATCCCCCACAACCCGCTGGCCATCACCTCCAACAACGCCACCCGGTGGCTGGGCATCCGGGGTGTGTTCCAGTTCCAGCCGTCGGAGATCGCCAAGCTGGCGGTCATCGTCTACTTCTCCGACACCATTTCGAAAAAGCGGGAGAAGATGCTGACCTGGCGGCAGGGCATACTGCCCTATTTGGCGCTGCTGGCGGTCATCGGCGTGCTGATGATGCTGGAGCCCCACCTGTCGGGCACCGTCCTGATCTTCGCTACCGGCGCGGTGCTGATGATCGTGGGCGGCATACAGGGCTGGCTGGTGGCGGCGGGCGTCGGCGGCATCAGCGCGCTGGGCTTTCTGTTCATCAAGCTGGCGGAGGCCGGCGTCATCAAGTACGGCGCGGCGCGTATCGAGATGTGGCACAACCCGTGGGAGGACTATTACGGCGACGGCTACCAGCTGGCGCAGAGCCTGATCACCATCGGCTCGGGCGGCCTTTTGGGCGTGGGCCTGGGCCGGGGACGGCAGAAGTTCCTGTACCTGCCGGAGCAGTACAACGACTTCATCTTTTCCGTGATCTGCGAGGAGCTGGGACTGATCGGCGCATGCGTTATCATGCTGATCTTCTCCATGCTGATCCTCCGGGGCTTCTGGATCGCGCTCCACGCCCGGGACCGCTTCGGCGCGCTGCTGGTGGTGGGCGTGATGACCCATCTGGCCTTGCAGACATTTCTGAACATCGCCGTGGTGTCGGGCTTCGTGCCCACCACGGGCATCTCCCTCCCCTTCTTCAGCTACGGCGGCACGGCGCTGTGTTTGCAGCTGGTGGAGATGGGCATCGTGCTGAGCGTATCGCGACAGATACCGGCGGCACGGGCGGGATAAAAGCACAGGATTTGACAACATTCCGTATTTTATTGCAGGAAAACTACTATTCGTATCAAAATATAGAGGTCGGACCGCCGCGGCGGTTCCAGGGAGCAGCAGAATGAGAGTGATATTTACCTGCGGCGGCACCGCGGGACACGTGAACCCGGCCCTTGCGTTGGCGGGGTATATGAAGGAGAAATATCCGGAGACGGCCGTGCTGTTCGTGGGCACGCCCACGGGCATGGAGCGCGAGCTGGTGGCCAAGGCGGGGTACGACTACGCCGCGGTGGAGGTCAGCAGCTTTCAGCGGAAGCTGAACGCGGCGGGCATACGCCACAACCTGCACACGGTGCGGGTGCTGGCGTCCTCCGGACGGCAGGCGCGGGCCATCCTGCGGGATTTCAAGCCCGACCTGGTGGTAGGCACCGGCGGCTACGCCAGCTATCCCATGGTAAAGGCGGCGGCCAGGGCAGGCATCCCCACGGCGGTGCATGAGAGCAACATGGTGCCGGGGCTGACCACGAAGCTGCTGGAGAACTATGCCGACGTCATCATGGTGGGCTTTGAGGACTGCCGCCAGCACTACAAGCACCCGGAGCGCATCGCCGTCACCGGGACGCCGGTGCGGGGGGATTTCTTCCGGCTGAGCCGGGAGGAGGCCCGGAAAAAGCTGGGCTTTGACGACGAGGCACCCCTTGTGGTATCCTTTTGGGGAAGCCTGGGCGCCAGCCACATGAACGAGTGCATGGTGGACTTCTTCCGCCGGGAGGACGCAGAGGGCTATCCCTTCCGCCACATCCACGCGGTGGGCAAGGGCGGCTGGGAGGCCATGGAGCAGAAGCTGCGGGAGCTGGGCCTGCCCAAGTCCGACCGGTTGGACGTGCGGCAGTACATCTATGACATGGATGTGGTGATGGCGGCGGCGGACGTGGTGCTGTGCCGCGCCGGGGCCTCCACCATCAGTGAGCTGACGGCGCTGGGCAAGCCCACGGTGATGGTGCCATCACCCTACGTCACCAACAACCATCAGGAGAAGAACGCGCGGCTGCTGGAAAAGCACGGCGGCGCGGTGGTCATCACGGAGCCGGAGAGCTCCGGAGACGGGCTGTACAAGGCCGTGGAGGCCATCCTCTCCGATAACGAAAAGCGCATTTCCATGGCCCGGGCCATGAAGGAGCTGGGTCTCCCCGACGCCACGGCGCGCATCTACGACACGGTCATGGCGCTGGTGCGGAAGTAAGGGAGTCACCCCTCTCCCCTGTCCGTTCATACAATGGCATAGCTGTTGGATGGACGGGAAAGGGAGGGCACATGAGGTATATCACCATAGAGGGCGGCACGCCGCTGCGGGGCGAGGTGGCGGTGCAGGGCGCGAAAAACAGCGTACTGCCCATTCTGGCCGCCACGCTGCTCAGCGGGGATGTGTGCCGCATTGAGGGCTGTCCGCACCTGAGCGATGTGGACTCGGCGGCAGATATCCTGCGGTACTTAGGCTGCGCTGTGCAGTGGGACGGAGACGACCTGCTGGTGGACAGCACCACACTGACGCGGTGCGACATACCCCAGACGCTGATGCGGCGGATGCGGTCGTCCGTGATCTTTCTGGGGGCGATACTGGCGCGGTGCGGCTGGGCGGAGTTGAGCTATCCCGGCGGGTGCGAGCTGGGGCCGCGGCCCATCGACCTGCACCTGGCAGCCCTGCGGGCGCTGGGGGCGGACATTGACGACGCGGGCGGGACCCTGCGGTGCCGGGCACGGAGGCTGACCGGCTGCCAGATCGTGCTGGCCACGCCCAGCGTGGGCGCCACGGAGAACGCCATGCTGGCGGCCTGCGGCGCGGAGGGCGAGACGGTGATCTGCAACGCGGCGCGGGAACCGGAGATCGCGGACCTGCAGGACTTTTTGTGCGCCATGGGCGCGGAGGTGCGGGGCGCGGGCGGCTCGGTCATCACGGTGTCGCCGAGACGCAAGCTGCACGGATGCGTGCACCGGGTGATACCGGACCGGATCGTAGCGGCCACCTATCTGTGCGCGGCGGCAGCCGCCGGCGGAGAGGTCACGCTGCGGAACGCGGAGCACCGGCACCTGGCGGCGGTGACCACGGTACTGGACCAGGCGGGCTGCGGCGTCCGCTGCGGTGAGGGGTACATACAGTTGGTGCGGACAGGGCCGCTGCGGGCCGTGCCGCCGGTGCGGACGGCGCCGTATCCGGGGTTCCCCACCGACTGCCAGGCCATACTGATGGCGGCGCTGCTGCAGGCGCAGGGCACCACGGTGTTTGTGGAGAATATCTTTCAGAGCCGGTACCGGCACGTGCCGGAGCTGGCACGCATGGGCGCGGACATCCGGACCGAGGGGCGGGTGGCAGTGGTGTGCGGCACGGAACGGCTGCACGGCACGGAGGTAGTGGCCACCGACCTGCGGGGTGGGGCGGCGCTGGCGGTGGCCGGGCTGGCCGCCGAGGGCGTGACCACGGTGCAGGGCATCGGCCACATCCAGCGGGGTTACGCGGACCTGGCCGGGGACCTGCGGGCGCTGGGCGCCCGGATCACAGAGCAATAGACGAGACAGCAGAAACAGCGGAGGAGCACGGACGATGGCAAGGCGCAGACGGTACAACCATAAGCGGCGGAGAGGAAGCCTGAGCTTCCTCTACAAGCTGCTGGCTTTTGTGCTGATCTGCACCGCCATCTCTCTGGCTCTGACGCTGTTTTTCCGTATACGCAGCATCGAGGTCAGCGGCAATGACCGCTATACCCGGCAGGAGATCATCGACGCAGCGGGGGTCAATGAGGGGGACAATATGTTCCTGATGAACAAGTACAGCGCGGCGGAGCGCATACGCAGGGCGCTGCCGTATATCGAGACGGTGCAGTTCCGGCGGTCGCTGCCGGACGGGCTTTCCATCATCGTGACGGAGTGCGCGGACCCGGCGGCCATCGTGCAGGACGGGAAAGCGTACCTGCTGTGCGACACGGGGAACATCGTGGACGAGGTAACGCCCGCTGCCGCGAAGCAGCGGACGCAGGTAAAGGGCCTGACGCTGACAGACCCGGCGGTGGGTCAGCCGGCAAAGGCGGCGGAGGGACAGGAGCTGGCGCTGGAGCAGCTGCTGACGCTCATGCAGGCGCTGGACCAACGCGGCATGACGGCGGACGTATCGCTGCTGGATATGAGCGACCCGGCGCAGCTGACGCTGCGGTATCTGGGACGGTTCGACGTGCAGCTGCCCCGGGAGGCCGACTACGGCTACAAGCTGGACTATCTGATGGCCGTGGTGGAGAAGCTGGAGGTCAACGAAAAGGGCGTTATCAATATGATGCAGGAGGGGAAGGCACGATTCATTCCGGAGTGATGCCGCGCGTACCGCACCGCATCAGGGGCGCTGCGTAGGTGCTTCATGCTCCCGGCACAAAACTTTTTCGGTAAATTAAGTGCTTACACTTGACGCTTGCGCCAATTCGTAATACAATACAAGATATAGCATTTACCAGGAGATAATCCGTCATTTTCATACAAATTATGGCAGGAGGAGCAGACATGGCTTTTGGATTGGAAACCGGCCCGGAGAACGTTGTCAGCATCAAGGTCGTGGGCGTAGGCGGCGGCGGAAACAACGTGGTCAACCGCATGGTACGCGGCGGCGCGCAGGGCGTTGATTTTGTCGCAGTCAACACAGACAAGCAGGCGCTGAATGCCTCCAGCGCTACCTATAAAATTCAGATCGGCGAGAAGCTGACCGGCGGTAAGGGTGCGGGTTCCAACCCGGATGTGGGCCGCAAGGCCGCGGAGGAGAGCCGCAACCAGATGGCCAAGGCGCTGGAAAACACCGACATGGTGTTCATCACCGCCGGCATGGGCGGCGGCACCGGCACCGGCGCGGCACCCGTGGTGGCTGAGATCGCCCGGGAGGCAGGCATTCTGACCGTGGGCGTGGTGACAAAGCCCTTCGGCTTCGAGGGACGCCGCCGCATGACCCAGGCGGAACAGGGCATCGAGGAGCTGCGGAGCAAGGTGGACTCGCTGGTCATCATTCCCAACGAGCGTCTGAAATACGCCACCGACCAGAAGATCACTTTTGCCAACGCCTTTGAGATCGCGGACGACGTGCTGCGCCAGGCGGTGCAGTCCATCTCCGACCTGATCCGCGACACCGGGTTCATCAACCTGGACTTCGCGGACGTGACCGCCATTATGAAGGACGCAGGTCTGGCCCACATGGGCGTGGGCCGCGCGGCCGGCAAGGGCAAGGCCGAGGAGGCCGCCAAGATGGCCATTTCCTCCCCCCTGCTGGAGACCTCTATCAACGGTGCACGGGGCGTGCTGATCAACGTCACCGGCTCCATGGACATCGGTCTGGAGGAGGTGGAGCAGGCCGCCACGCTGGTGCAGCAGGCGGTGCATCCCGACGCGCTGACTATCTTCGGCGCCGCCTTCGACGAGACGCTGGACGATGAGATCCGCGTGACCGTCATCGCCACGGGTTTTGACGAGGCGCAGCAGGCCGCCAATGCCGCTGCTGTGACCCAGCCCGCACAGACGGAGAACAGCGGCGCGCCCCAGCCCCTGGACGAGGTGAAGGGCGAGCAGGGTCAGGACGAGATGGACAAGTCCTTCGACGAGATCCTGCGGATATTCAATAAGGATAAGTTCTGAGAAACAGGCCCCCCGGCTTCGCCGGAGGGCCTGTCTATATAGAGCAAAAAGCCTCCCCCGGACGGGGGAGGCTTTTGTATCACCATTGTGCAAGGTCAACGGGAACGACGACCTCTTTATCCATGCCGGAGAAGAGCAGGTAAGTCTCCTCCGTAAGCTCCTCCATCGGCGACAGGTCATACGTGCATATGAACACATTGTCATCGGTGTCTGAAACGACAACATCCTCGGGATAGCACCAGTTTTCAAAGCCGTCATCGTCCACCCAGATAAGGTCGGGGAAGGTCTGGTAGTCCCCCTCCTCCACCACATAGGCCAGCAGGGACAGGTTCTCGTGGTCCAGCTCGGTATAGGCCACCACAAAGGCACCGCCCTCCAAGGTGAAGCATTCGCCCATCTCCGCGTACTCCCGCGCCGACGCTACCGCCTCACCGACGTACTCCGGAGTGCTCCAGTCGTAGTCGGGCATCGGCTCATTGCGGTCAAAGATGTCACCGGACACGCCGCGCAGCGTGTTGATGAGCACGATCAGGACGCTTACCACGATCACAGCGCCTATCACGCCGGAAGCGGCATTCTTCTTCGGTACGTGCCACTGGATATGGGGCCGGGGGCGGCGGGTCTGGTTTTCATAGCAAACCTTCTCTTCGTGGCACTCCTTCTGCTCGTAGCAGACCTTCTCCTGTTCGGCGTAGTGGACGTCGCCGCCGGCGTCCACCCACTCCCGGCGGGGCGGGCGGTTATAGGCGCCGCACTTGGGGCAGAAGCCCTCACGGGAATCATAGGTCTTGCCGCAGGCCTTGCAGCGGATGGCAGGCATAGGCGGTCCTCCCTTCTGTGTGTTTGGATCTATTATACAGCAGATCGGGCAGATTGTCTATCAGCCTTGGGTTGCGGCGAAAAAAAAGTGGGAAACCTGAAGTTGCACCGCGCGGACGCGCCCACCCCGTCGGGGTGGGCGCGTCTGCTTATTCCACTAGGCCGTATTTGATCTTGATGCGGTCCAGCTTCTCCAGCATGGGCTCCGCCAGCACCAGCAGGAAGAACACCGTGGCCGCGGCGTGGACGCAGTCCATGGGAAAGCCGGTGACATAGTAGGCGGCGATGACCTTCCACTCCAGCGTGCGGGCATAGAGCAGGGCGGAGACGGGGTTCATAATGCCGCCGTAGATGAGCACGGCGGAGATTGCACCGAACACGCACAGGGCGGCGCGGCTGCGGCGCAGCCAGCCCCGGCGGAACAACACCCCCGCCAGGAAGCCGATGATGCCCATGGCGAACATCTGGAAAGGCGTCCAGGGACCCTGGGAGAACAGAACGTTGCTGGCCAGCATGGTCATGGCGCCCACCAGGAAGCCGGTCTCGCCGCCCAGGGCCACGCCGGAGATGATGGTCAGAGCCAGGACGGGCTTGAACTGGGGCAGCATGAAGAAGGCGGCGCGGCCCGCCACGCCCAGGGCGCAGAGGGAGGCCACCAGCACCAGCTCACGGGCCTGCGGCTTCCGTCCCTCGAACACCAGGAAGAAGGGCACCATGCATTCCAGCAGCACGGCGAAGGCGATGGGGTAGTAGGCAGTGTTGCCCAGGTAGAAAAAGCCCAGATACAGCGTGGCGGGGATACACAGCAGGATCAGTGCCGCCGCCAGACGGGTACGGTGGGAGAGCCTTCGCTTCTGCACCGGGGTCTGGAGCAGCGTCAGGGGCTTGGAGCGCCGGCCGATGGCGGCGATGCAGCCGAAAAGCAGGGCGATGAACAGGCCGTAAAGGCCCAGGGCCTGCCAGCCGGCCTGGGAGAGCGTGCCGCCGCCCACCAGGGCGGTGAGGTCGGTGTGCTTGGCCGCCAGCCAGAAGATCGCCAGCGCACCCGCGCCGCACACGGCGGCGATGGTCCTGCGCCACCAGGGGAGCTTTTTCGGCTTCCAGGCGGTGGACTCCTCCGCCACCGGAGGCAGAGGCTGCCAGGCGGCAGGCACCTCCGGCTGGGGCGGGACGGTCCCTCCGATGACCGCGATCACGTCCTCCGGCGTGACGGCACAGGGGCAGAAGTCCCGGGCCATACGGTTAGCGGAGGTGGTATAGAAGCTGTTGCCGGAGAAGAAGTCACGGGGTGTGCCCTCCGCGACGATGCTGCCGTCGAAAAACAGGGCGCAGCGGTGGGCATACCGGGCACAGAAGGCCACGTCGTGGCTGACCATCACCACTGTCGTGCCGGCGGCGGTCAGCGTGGAAAGAATAGCGGCAAAGGACTGCTTGAAGGCGGCGTCCAGGCCCTTGGTAGGCTCGTCCAGCAGCAGGATATCCGGCTGGTGCAGCAGCACCTTACCCAGGGCGGCCCGCTGCTGCTCGCCGCCGGAGAGGTCATAGGGATGACGGTCCAGCAGCTCGGTCAGGCGGCAAAGGGCCGTCACCTGTTCTACCCGGCGGTCACGTTGGTCTTTGGGGAGGTCCGTGCCGTCAAAGGATTCGTACAGGTCCTGACGGACCGTGTTTTTCACGAACAGAGCCTGCGGGTCCTGGGGCAGAACGCCGATGCGGCCCGTATGGGTCACGGTGCCCCGCTGGGGCGTCAGCGCGCCGGACAGCAGGCCCAGGGTGGTGGACTTGCCCGCGCCGTTGCCGCCCAGAAGCGCCAGCAGCTCACCCCGGCGGGCCTGAAGGTCCAGACCGCGGACCACGTCCGGCTGGTCCGGCTCATAGCGGAACCAGAGACCCGCGCCGGCAAGGGCGGTATCCCCGGCGGGATACACCGGCTCCGGCGGCAGCGGGCACAGGGGGTGTTCATCGCACCAGCCGGACAGGAAATCGCGGCCCTCGCGGACGGTGATGGGGCAGGGAGCGTCGCTGTCCACCCCGGCCCAGATACGGACGGCGGCGGGCATGGCCAGGAACATATCGTGGCCGCGGCCCCGCAGGGAACGGCACACCGCCTCCGGCGCGCCGGCACAGAGGAGATGGCCGCCGTCCAGCACGGCGGCGTGGGTGGCCAGGGGCAACGCCTCCTCGAGACGGTGCTCCGTCATCAGAACGGTGATGCCCAGCTCGCGGTTCAGGCGGCCCACGGTCTGCAAAAAGTCGGCAGCAGCAATGGGGTCCAGCTGGCTGGTGGGCTCATCCAAAATCAGCAGCCGGGGCTGGAGCACCATGACCGAGGCCAGGGCCAGCAGCTGCTTCTGGCCGCCGGAGAGCTCATCCACTTTCCTATGGAACCAGTCCTGGATGCCGAAGAAGGAGGCCATCTCCGCCACGCGGCGACGGATGGAGGGCGTGTCGCAGCCAAGGCTCTCCAGTCCGAAGGCCAGCTCGTGCCAGACCTTGTCGGTGACGGTCTGCTCCTCCGGAGACTGGAGGACGAAGCCGATATCGGCGGCCTGCCGATGGGGCGGCAGGTCATCCAGCGGCTGACCGTCGAAGAGGATACGGCCCTCGGCCGCACCGTGGGGGCGCAGGGCGGGCTTCAGCTGGCGGAGAAGCGTGGTCTTGCCGCAGCCGGAGGCGCCGCAGAGGACCCAGAACTCGCCCTGACGGACCGTGAGGGACACATCCACCAGCGCGGGGCGGGGCTGCTGGGGGTAGGTGAAGCCAAAATGCTCCAAACGCAGCAGTTCAGGCACGGGGCGTCCCTCCTTTCCGGACGAGATAGCGGCGCCGGGACAGGGCGTCCAGCAGCACCGGCGTAAAGCAGAGCAGGCCGTAAACGGCGAAAAAGCTGACCGTCAGCGGTGTGACGGGGCCGCTGAGCAGCATGGGGTAATACTGAAAGCGCAAGCCGCCGGCCAGACCGCCGCCCAGCAGATACAGGCCGCAGAAGGCCAGCCAGAGGGCGACGGCACCGTCACGCCGGTCAAAGCGGTAGAGGGAGAAGGAGGTCCTCCCCGGCAGGCCATAGCCCCGGCAGCGCATACTATCGGCGGTGATGAGGCCGCTTTCCAGGCTCCAGGTGACAACGATGGAGAACACCCGCAGGGCGCTTCTGACGCGCCGGGCCGGGGCGCCGGTCTGGGTATCACGGCCCAGATGCCGCTGCGCCTGGGCCACGGCACGGAGCCGCCGGACAAAGCGGGGCACAAAGCGGAGGATCATGCTCAGCAGCAGGGACAGCGCCGGGATGACGCGGCCAAAGAGGTACACCACCTTGTCCGAGGTGATGACATCGGTGACGCAGACGAACCACAGCGCCACGGCGCTGAGCATGGCGCCGGCGGCCAGACCGTAGAGCAGGCTCTCCAGCGTCAAAGGATTGCCGGAGGGCAGGTAGGCCAGAATGGTGACGCCCTGGTGGACAAAGGCGGGATTCACCGCCGCCGCCAGAAGGGCCATAGGCAGCAGCCACAGCAGGTGGCGGCGCAGGCCCTTGCCGCCCAGCAGACGGGCAACATACCACCCGCCGCCCAGCGTCGACAGAACCAGGCACACCGGGTGCATCAGCAGCATCGCGCAGGCGATGACCAGGGCGAAATAGGCAAAGCTCACCGCCGGATGGCAAGTGCGCAGCGTATCGTCCATGGGATCACCTCCTGCATACATGATGTCTTAACCTTTTGATTATACCCTGCCGCCAGGGGATACGTCAATCCTGCGTGCGGAAAAAGGGCGGCAAAAGCCGCCCTTTTGTCAGCCCATGTAGGTATTGCCCACGTCTGCACCCATATTACAGGTGTAGAGCCACTGAATACTCTCGCCGCCGGAGAGCGTATAGCTGTCCGCGCCATAGTTGGGGAAAGTTCCCCCCACACAGTACATCCAGCCGGAGCTCCTGCCCACATTTTTTTCGAACAGGCCGTTGATGCCCCTGACATAGTTGCCGCTGGAGCTCACCGGGATACCCGCGTCACCGCAGGCCCGCTTCAGTACGGACATGACAGACTCACCCTCGGTGATGGTCACCGTGGCGGACAGGATCACGCCGTCGGCGGGGATAAGGCCCTTCACGCTGTCGGAGCACTTGTCCATATTATCAAGCACCGTGGCACAGGAGATGTACAGCGATACGGATGCCGCCGGCGCAGGGTCAGGTGCAGGCGCAGGGTCCGGGTCCGGCGCAGAAGGCTGCTCCTGTTCCTGCTGTTTCTTCTCTTCTTCCAGCCGCTTCTGCTCCTCCAGGCGCTTGGCTTCCTCCTGCTTTTTGGCGTCCTCCTCGGCCTTTTTGGCATCATCAGCCGACTTCTGCTTGTCAGGCTTCTTATCGTCCGCGGTCTTATCCTCAGTCTTTGCCGCGTCCTGCTTGCCGTCAGCCTTGGTGGTGCCCGTTTCAGCTGTGTCGTTCTTCCTGGTGTCCGCGGTCTGCTCCTGCTTTGCCGTGGGAATGTTGCCGGGGGCGTACGATACGGTCTTTTTTCCGCAGGCGGCGCAGGTCAGCAGCAGGGACAGCGCCAGCGCCAACAGCCAAAATCGGCGGTTTTTCTTCATATCTCTCATTCCTCATAAAAGCGCCATACGCAGAGGCGCTTTCGCGCCCCTGCGTCGGCTGTTCTGTTGTTACTTGGAAACGCGCTTCTTCCGGGTCAGCACCACAACGGCTGCCGCCGCCAGGACCGCGCTGCCCAGCCACAGCACCATCTGACTGTCGTCCGCCGTGTTGGCGGAGTCCTTCTTGCCGCTGCCGGCCGTGCTGCTTCCACCGTAGTAGTACCCGGAGGACACCGTCTCATAGGAGACGATGGCGAACGCGGAGGCCTTGTCCGTCTGGAAGGTCAGGACATAATTGCCCTTGGTGCCGCCCAGCGTAGCGAACAGCTCGGCAGTGGTCACATTGCCGCTGCTATCCGTGTGGCTGCGCACCACGCAGACGCGCTTGCCCTGAAGGGCCGCGTACAGCTCGTCGGTGATGGGGATGGTCACGGTGACGCTGTGGGGCAGCTCGATAAGCTGCGCCACGGTCTTGATCTCGTTCCCTTCCGTCTTGACCAGCGCCACAGTCACGTCTACGACCTTCTCCAACTGCGCGTTCTTGCGGGATTTGTCGCCGCGCAGGGCATCCAGCTTCTCCGCCAGCTTATCCAACTCCTTCTTGAGCTCGCCGCTGGCAGCTGCGCCAGCCTGCATCAAGGCGTTTTTGCCGCCGTCCGCCTCCTTGTCCTCCTTTGTAAGCTGGAGGATGGGCGTGTTATTCACGGTAATGACGATAGAGCCGTTCTCGACAGCCGCCTTGATCTCCGCCAACTTCTCGTCCGTGACAGGCTTGTCGGTCTTGATGGTCAGACCGCCGCCTGTGACGATCGTGTTGTCCTTGCTGTCCACCTTGAGGTCGTCACCCTTAATGCCCCCTGCCGGGTTCCTGGTACCGCAGGTGGTGCAGACGCCGTCCACATAGGTGTGTTTGCCGGTGGCGGGAATGGTCGCGCCAGCCGCGAGGACAATGCCGCAGCGCTTGCAGTAGGTATCCGCCTCATGGCCGGAGGCGTAGCAGGTGGCCGCCACCGCCGCACGGGTGGCCTCATCGTGGCCCAGGGCCGCGATGACCCAGCTGTCCTTGGCGATCTCGGTCTTGCCCGCCGCATCGCTGAAGAACTTGTGGCAGCGAGAGCAGGTCCAATAGGCACTGTTGCCTGCCTCGGTGCAGGTAGCAGCCTTGCCCGCCGTGGCAGTCATACTGTGCCCCAGAGACGGGACGATCATCGTCTCCTCCGTGCCGCAAACGCTGCACTTACGGGTGCTGATACCGCTTTCGGTGCAGGTGGCCGCCTTGGTCACCGTCCACGCGCTGAACTTGTGGCCCGTCGCGGGAACAGGCTTTTCCTCCACGGCGCCGCAAATGGAGCAGATCCGGCGGCTGACGCCGTCCTTGGTGCAGGTGGCGGCCACGGTCACTTGCCACTCGCCGAAGCGATGGGCGCAGGCGGCGTCGGTCATATCGTAGAGGGCGTTGGCCTTCTCAGTAAAGCGCGCATAGGCGGCCATGGCGCAAAGCGCCTGCTCCGTGGCCATCTCGTTGACGGCCTTGTCTGCGAACTGATGCTTAAAGCCGCCGTTCTCCGCCACGCGGTACTGCAGGAGGTTCCCCAGCACGCTCAGGGTCTTCCCCTCCACGGTCTTGGTAAAGCGCGCGTCCGTGTTGGCATCCAAATTCAGGGCGGAAAGGGCGATGACCACCTGCGCGCAGCTCTCGGAGGAGTCGTAGCCGCTTCGATACTTGCCGGAGAGCCAGTTGAGGGCTTTCTCCACGGCCGTGTTCACGGTTTCATTGCCGCCGTCCTTATAGTAGGGCGCCAGCGCCTGCAGCGCCATGGCGGTCATGTCCACGTCGCCGACGGGTTTTGTGTCGGCGCTGGCTCTCCAGCTGCCGTCTTCGTTCTGCTGTGCAAGAACAGCCTGCACCAGCCAGGAGGTGTCGGAGGTGTAATTGCGGCTGTTGAGCGCCAGCAGACCCATGACGAGGCCGTTGATATCCGTGTTACTGGTATCGGTGACCTGCATGATATCCTTGTTCTGCAGCGCCTTCAGCAGGTTTTCGCCGCCCACGTTGGCGGGGTCCTTGCCGATGGCGGTAAGAGCCAGGATGATGCGCTCGTTGTCGGTGACGGTGGGGTTATGGCTCTCGGGATCGACAAGAACGCCGTCAGAGCCGATGTTCGCCTTTACATAGGCCACGACCTTCTCATAATAGGCCGCGATATATGCCTCGGACAGGGGCACCTTGGCGCGAGCCTGTCCCAGTACCGCCCACTCGCCGAAGAGATAGCTGACGACCGGGGCGCTCACCGCGCTTTGGATATACGCCTTGGCGCCGGCATACGCCTCATCGAAGCCGGGCACTTCCGCACCGGGCACGGCGGGATCCGTCGGATCCAGCGGGATATAGGTGTCGGTAAAGAACAGGCGCAGGGTGTCGCCGTCCTTGAGATAGGTGTTGTCCAGCGTGGTCTTGGGCAAGGTCTCGGTGCCGCCCTGTAAGGTGAGGCCGAACATCCAGCCGGAGGACTTGCCGTCGCCCTTCTCCTTGAGGGTGTTGCCCGCCGCATCGGTGATGCTCTTGATGTAGGTGCCGCTGCCGGTATAGGTGTAGTTGGCACTGTCAAGGCACGCCTTCACAGCGTCCCAAGCGGTGGGATCCTCGTTGGCCTTGCCGGTGAAGGTAAAGTCGGAGATTCCCGTGAAGGTATGGCCGTTCTTGTTGTAGCCGTCCACCTTGACCTTCACGGTGAGGGTCTGATTTTCGTTGGGGTCAACGGCGTTCTTCTCGCCGATCACCGTCAGGTCGATGTGGATGGGCTGCTTGTAGAATTGGGCAAAGTCCTTGTAGCGTTCCTTGGTCTCCTCGGTGCCGTTGATGCCGAACTTTTCCCAATACTGGGCGTACTTGGTGTAGGTCAGGACGCTGTCCAGCGTAACTGTCGTATTGTACTCCGGCTGGTGCACACGCAGGAGCTCATTCTCGATGACGGAGGGTCGGGAGGATCGGAAGCAGCGGTACTTCTCTGTATCGAGCCAGCCGGGGATATCGTCGGCCTCGATGCCGTCGAAGGTCATATTCACCGTGCCGCGGACGTATTTCAGCGTGCCGTCCTCGTTTTTGCAGATCTCTGCGAAGGGGTACAGGTCGGAGGTGACCTTGGTCTTATCCGTATTCTCGTTCTTGATACCGTTCCAGTAGACATCCCCGGTCAGCGCCTTGGTCATAAAGGCGGCAGCGCCCTCCAACTCCTGCTGGGCAAAAGGCTGAATGGTGAAGCTAAACTCCTGCCGCGCCAGCAGAAGGCCGGAGCTGCGGGTGGTGATGGTCACCACATACTTCGCCTCCACCGGCTCCTCACCGGGCAGCGGGCGGTAGACCATGGCGTGATACCCGTTGAAGTCCAGCACATCCGGGGTGAGGCTCACCATCGTGACCTTCTGGTTATAACTGTCGCTCATGATGCCCTCCTGCTCCAGAAGAGCGGGTCTGGGCATCTGCATATCGTCGCTGACGGCGGTCAAGTCCACGGGCTTTGTCTTGTCCACAAAGTCGCGCAGGAGCCTCTGATACTTCTCCGCCAGAGCGTTTTGCATCTCGCTGGTCACGCTGCTGTCGAAGGGCGCAACGGTGGCGTCAAAGAACACATCGGCATAGACCTCCACGCCGTTGTCGCCGGTGATGTGCGCCAGCGTGTAGTCATCGAAGGCGTCATAGGTCACGCGGGCGATCAGCCGGAACTTGCCGGCCTTCTCGGGCAGCGCCGTGCCGTCTGCGGGCTGCAGGGGGCGGTTGACGGTGCCCACGCCGGTGCCGTTGGTGCCGTTGGTGATGTAGAGCCACTCGGTGTTCCGGGTGCCCCACTGCACCTTCACATCATAGCGCCCCGCAATGCTGGAGGGAAGCGTGAGGTTGGAGGTGATGCGGTCGTTCACGGTGTAGAGCGTCCAGCCCGCCACCTCGCTTTGGGTGGCCCCGTTGGTGTTCTCGCCGCGGATGAGTTCCCAGTTCAGGGACCCGGCGGCGCTCTCCAGCAGTTTCTGCACCGCGTCGGCGCTGCGCCCCACGGTGGCACGGAGGGTGATCTCCTTGGTGACCCCGGCATAGGTGATGTTGAACTTCAACCCCGTGTACTGCACGGTCTGGCGGGCGGTGCCGTCGCCGGTGAAGTAGGTGATTTTGCCGTTGTCGGCAATGTACTGTACCTTGGTATCGTCAAAGCCGTTGGCCTTGGCGCTGCCGTTGACATAGGTGATCTCGGAGTTGTCCGCCACATCCGCATAGCCCTGCTCTGCCAGCAGGCGGCGGAAGGCTTGGGTGATGTTGGTTTCATCATAGAGCCCCACGCCTTCCAGAGGCTGCACGGCGGTATTCTTGCGCGTGAACTCGGCGGCAATATCCTCCAGAGTCTGCACCTTTTCCGCATTCTCGGACCAGAGGCACAGCGTGAAGGTCTTGGTCTTCGTGGCAGCGCCGCTTTGGAGAGTGGCGGTGAGGGTCACCGTGACCTTATCCGCCGCAGGCGCGGTGAGCGCGCCGGTGGCGGTGTTCACCAGAGCGTTATCCGCCGTCCATGTGAGGGAAACGATCTTCTCTCCACTGCCCTCCACGGGAACGGTGACGCTCGCGGGCAGGGTCAGGCAGGCGGTATGGGTCTGCGCGATCTCCTCTTCCTCCTCCGGGTCGCCGCTCACCGGGGTAAGGCCGCGGAGCTGATAGACGCCGGTGGCGTCGGCCTTCAGAAGGTCTGCATTCTCGGCATCGAGTCCCAGTTCCTTATAGAAGTGCTTTTGCAGGGCGGTCAGGAAGTAGTCGTGCAGGTTCGTGACCGCTTCGCCGGGCTCTTCGATGCCGTATTTCTCGCAGAGGTCGGCCTTATCGTTATAGTCCGCAAGGTTATAGAGTCCCAGCACATTCTCGGCGTACCAGTCGGCCTTGGCTTTCTTGGCGGCGTCGGCGGCGCTCATGCCGCGAAGCTGCACGGCGTTGGCGGCGGCGGCAGCGGCCTTGAGGTCGGCATTGTCCACGGGGGTGCCGCCCTGCCAGGGCAGCACCGGGAAGCCGCCGTTGCTGTTGCCGCTGTCAAGGTGCATCCCAACATCCGCCGCAAATTCCGGGGTACGCATTTCCTCGGCGGTCTTTTGCAGGGTACCGGCAGTCGCTGCGCCGGTGCCGGCAGCATGGAGGTAGTAGCAGTTTTCCACCGTGGCGCCGGCTGCCACGAGGTTCACCACCGGGCTGATGCCGGCCTCCGGGCCGGTGACGGTGCCGGTGACATAGCAATTGCGCAAAACGGCGGAGGCATATACCTGTCCCGCGATACCTCCGATGCCCTTGTTGGTGTCTCTATCCGTTCTTGCCGACACATTGCCGGTGGAATAGCAGTTCTCCACGGTGCCATAGGTATAGCCCACGATGCCGCCGATATTCAGCGTGGAATTATAGTAGGCGCAGGTGTTTTTGATGTCGCCGGTGTTGACGCAGTTGACAATGCGGTTGCCTTTTGAGGCGCGTCCCACGATGCCGCCGGCAGAGGTAGAACTGCTGCTGGTCACGGTGCCGTCAAAGAGGCAGTTCTCCACGGCGCCGTAACTGGTGGCCGCGATGCCGCCCACATGACTGCTGCCGCTGACTGTGCCGATGACCGTCAGGTTCTTCACCGTTCCGGCGGAGGAAAGGCAGCTCACCAGACCCTCCGTGCTCTTCAGGCCGCTGACGATGTGCCGATCGCCGTCCAGCGTCCCGGCAAAGCCGGACTTGCCCTCAAGTTTATAATCATACTTGCCAAAGGCCGTCCATGTCTTGTCGTTGAGGTTGATGTTGGCGGTGAGTTTGGCGCTGATGGCGGTCTGCCCGGTTTGGACAGCATCGGCAAACCACGCCAGTTCCGCGGCGGTGCCGATCTGATAGACACCGTTTTCTGTTTTGGGCGCGGTCTTGGTCGTGCCGTCCCAGCCCTCACCCGCGTAAGTTAAGGTGAAGGAAAGCGTCTTGTCCTCGGCGGCGGTGATGCTGCCGTGAACGGGGATATAGTCCGCCTTGGCGACGGTATAGGCATACGTCTCGCCGGCGTAGACGATGTATGCGCCGTTCTCGTCTGCTGCGATCGTGCCGCCCACGGGGTGGGTTACGGTCACCGTGGCGTCCGCCGGAGTTACGGCAAAGGTCAGGGTACGGGTGGCAAGTTCGCTCAGCGTGACGGTCTCGTTCACATCGGCGCTAACGGTGATGTTCCCCGTCTTGGTCTCGTAGCCGAACTTGCTGACGGTATAGGTGTAGGTACCCGCAGCAACGGTGTATGCACCGTTTTTGCCGGTGATCTCCGCGCCGCTACGGTCCTTCAGCACCACCGTTGCACCGTCGGGAGTTTTAAGGGTGAGGGTATAGAACGGAACTGCTGCAAAATTCTTCAGGGCTGCGTAATAGTAACTGGTATAACCATCATAACTAATGGTCAGCACATCACCCTGCGTAAGCTCCACTGAAAAATCTTTCCAAGAAGTTTCGCTGTCAGCAAGCTTGACTTGTTTACTGTTCTTCTTTATGGTGAAATAATAGTATTCATCCGGCTCATCATTTTCCCAGTCGCCTTCCACATACCCTACCGCATTGGCGATATAGCTGAACGACAGCTTCACATTCTTTGTAGCTGTGAGAGCCAGTGTGGTCGTTTCTGTGGTCTTGAGATAGGAGTCCTTGCCAGCACCCTCTATGGTAAATTTCCCCTTGTCACCGCTGACGGTGATACCCTGGCAATTGGCAAAGAAATCCTCAAATATCGCCTTTTTTGCCAGCGTCACTGTGATATTCACCTTATCGCCATTCACAGAGAATACACCGCCGGCATTATCGCAGCCATCGCAGGCAACTGTATAAGCGTAGCTGCCATTGGACAGACTGCAGCCTGTACCATCACCGGTATATACCGCCTTACCGTTGGTTTTGACGGTCACTGTCGGATCCGCCGTGATCCCTGCGGGGCGCGAGATATCAAACGCCACGGAATAGGCCGCAGATTTGGTCAGCGGCACCGTCTTTGCCACATCTGCAGCAACATTGATCGTTTCCGTAACAGTGTCATACCCATAAGCCGACACCGTGTAGGTATACTCACCTGCAGAAACGATGTATACACCATTCGTACCTTTAAGTTCTGCGCCTGTGCTGTCCTTCAGTGCAACGACCGCATCAGCCTCTTCAGGCTCCGCTGTCAACTTCACCTCATACAGGGACGAAACTGTGAAATCCTTGAGCTTGACATAGTAATCACCTGAGACATACGTCTTTATAAGATTCAGTCTCAGCGTATCGCCCTTTTTCAGATCAATGGTAAAGTCCTTCCACTGAGTACTCCCCCATGACCGCATCTCTGGATTATAGCTGTTGTTTTTTACGATCGTAAGAGCTGCGTAAGAAGAATCATAATTGCAGCCCCAATACTTAAAGCTAAGCGTCACATTGGCCTTTGCCTTCAGCGTAATCGTAGATGTACTGCTTGTATTTCCTTGATCCGGATTGCTGGAGCGCAGGCAAAGGCCGTCGCTGTCGGTCATGTCCACCACATAAGGATAGGTGGCATCATTCGTCACCTCAACACTGTTAACAATACCAGCGAAGAAGTCATCAAACTCAGGCTTCTTAATGACCTCGATCTCAATGGAATCCGTTTTTTCCTTGTAGGTCACAGTCACCGTCTGCTTTCCCGGCGCGGTGTTGTCAAATCCCGCCACCGTGAAACCCTTGGTGATGACCTCGCTACTGTTATCGTCATAGGCAACTGTAACACTGAGCTCCAGTTCATCGCCGGTATAGCACGTCGTTTTAGCCGACTTTACGGAAATAGACACGACGTTCTTTTCCACCACTGGCTCCGGGTCCTTCAGCGTAGGATAGCCGCCCACATTGTACTGGAATGCGCTGCCAAGGGTGGCTGCAAACTCCGCGGACTTCATGTCGTCAGCGGATTTGAGGTCACACTCTTCCGTTGTAGCATTCGTTCCCTTATACGCCAAATTCAACCCGTCTTGTTTTATTGCGTAGCAATTAGTCAAAGCATAGTTCTTACCTCCACCTATCAACGCATATCCCGCATTGGTAGATGCACCATAAGCAGTGACTGCTCCGACAGAATAGCAATTTTTAATCGTTGCAACAAGAGCGCCTGTGCTTTGTCCCACGATGCCAGCGTAGTTATTAAAGCCAGTGATATTCCCTCTGTTATAACAGTCTATGATGGAGTTCTGGCCCTCCATCTTTCCAACAATACCACCTACAGCAGAACCAGTACCGTTTACTGCACCTTCATTCGCACAGTTTTTGATCCCAACAGAAATGCTTTCTTCGTTATTATAAGCTTCGCCCAAAATACCGCCCACATTCTTATTTCCTGTAATACTCGCGGTATTTTTGCAATTTTCGATCTTAACATTATCTGTAGCATAGCCAGCAATGCCTGCTACACATTTCTTACCTGTTGTCGTGACACTGCCTGCGGTGATCACATTCTTCACCACGGCGCCGCCCGCCAGCGTCTTGAACAGACCGACATAGTTCGTTTTGGCGGTGATTTCCAGCGTCACGGTGTGGCCGTTGCCGTCAAAGGTGCCGGAAAAGTCGCTGGCATAGGGCGCCGTGACGATGATGTCCGCCGTCAATTGATAATTGCCGCCGGGCTCCATCGCCGCAAACGCCTCCGCGGTGCCGATATCCTGCACCGCGCCTGCCGCCGCCAGCATCGGCGCCGCACCGCCGCTGCGGGCAGACCGGGACACAGGCACTTCCTCAGCAGGCTCCTGCTGCTCCTGCGTCTCCTCATTCCCGGCAGGGACGGTGTTCTCCGTGTCCACCGGAGCTATCTGTTCCTGCTGGGTCTGCTGCTCCTGATCCGCGGCCAGCGTGTCGGCCAACACGGAGGTGGGCAGCAGGCTGACGACCATCACGACGGTCAGCAGCCAGCTTATGACTCTCTTCTTCATGTCTCTTTCTCCTTTATGTAAATTTTTTGTCGACGTGAGGGGGTGGGCGGGGATGCGGCAACATCCCCGCCCCACTTATGGAAAAGCACGCGGCCAATGGCCGCCTCAGCTTGACAAAGGGGACTCGTCTGCACAGTTTCACGGTCAGATGGAAATCGCACGGCGCCTCAGCTTGACAGTCGAGTTTTCCGCACCGCTTCGCTGTGTATGGCAGCGTGTCAGCCTGGCAAGGGAAATATTTTTCATGCAGGGCATGAAAAACGGGACAGAGTGCACTCTGTCCCGCGAAAATGAAACGCTGCCCGGCGCAAAGCCGGACAGCGAACGCAATAGATACGACCCCTGCACCACGGAAAGATGTCGCCGCCCCCGCCGCCCGCCCAAAAGGGCCGGCCGCGAAAAAGGCGGCGCAAAAAACACCGACCTCCCATTCAGGAGGTCAGCGTGGTACATCTACATGGTGGTACAAGATTCCCGCACACGGAGAGCGCGCCCGCTGCAACTTTGTCCTACACAATGCAATTCTCCTGGCTCGCGCCGCGGGGGACAGACATCCCTCCTCGTTTGCAGCCTACCTTCTCATGGGCTTACCCATAATGGCGGACTTTCGTCCCGGCGGCTCTCGCCGCTTCGGTGCATCCTTGCGCTCACAGTACCGGTCGTGCGGGGTTTGGCTACCCCTTTCCTTCTATGCCGACGCCTGGCCCGTGGTGGGCTGTACGGCCGCCGGCGACATTGGATCAACAGACTGTTTATTTACTTGTCAGCGACATTATATTACAGGAATTGGCCGTTGTCAACCCTCCTCCCTACCCCAATGCCACGTCCAGGATCATCATTACGGTAAAGCCCGCGGCAAAGGCCAGCGCCCCCGGGCCGGAATCGCCGCGCGTGGGCAGCAGCTCGGCGGCCACCACATAGAGCATGGCCCCGGCGGCAAAGCCAAGCAGCCAGGGCAGTGCCGGAACGATGAGCGCCGCCGCCAGCACCGTCACGCCGGCGGCCAGGGGCTCCACCACGCCGGAGAGCACGCCGCCCAAAAAGGCTCTCCCCTTCCCCGCACCGGCGGTACGCAGGGGCAGGGCCACGATGGCGCCCTCCGGCACATTCTGGATGGCGATGGCCAGCGCCAGCGTAAACGCCGCAGCGGGCGCGGCGGCTCCTGCCGCCACACATCCGGCATAGGCCGCGCCCACCGCCATCCCCTCCGGGATGTTGTGCAGCGTCACCGCCAGAAGGGTCATGGTGGTGGAACGGTCGGTAACAGCCTCCGGCAGCAGTCGCTCCAGCAGCCGCAGAAACAGCACCCCCAGCCAGAAACCGCCCGCCGCCGGAAGGAAGGACCAGCGGCCCATGTCCGCCCAGTCGATAGCGGGCAGCAGCAGGCTCCACACCGAGGCAGCGGTCATCACCCCGGCGGCGAAGCCCTCCAGCACGCGGCGCAGAACGGCGGAGGGCGCTCTTTGCAGGCAGAATACGCACGCCGCACCCAGCGACGTGCCCCAGAAGGGGAGCAATATCCCCTGAAGAACAGATGATTGCATAGACACTCCCTTTTCCGTATCCGTAGTATGCGGAGCCGGGCGACTCCGTACAGTCTATCCTACGCAGCGGGAAACGAAAGGTGAAAAGACAAGGACCCCCGCCGAAGCGGGGGCCTTTGGGAAAATACAAAGTCATTCAAAATGCTAAGATAAGGTGGGAGCGCCCGAAGGGTGCTCCCACTGCGCGGCTTATTGCTTTATGTGAGATGCAGCTTCACTGTACCGGCAGCTCCACCGCGATGGTCGTGCCCTTGTCCGAACTTTCCTCCACCCAAACGGAGCCGCCGTGGAGATCGGCGATCTCCCACACCAGCGAAAGTCCCAGCCCCACGCCGCCGTACTCCCGGCTGCGGGACTTGTCCACCCGGAAGAAGGGCTGGAAGATGCTCCGCTGAAATTCCTCCGGAATGCCGCAGCCGGTGTCGGAAACGCGGATCAGGACTTTTTCCGTCTCCTGTGTGACGTAGACCCACACCGCGCCGCCAGGGCGGTTGTACTTGACGGCGTTCTCCGTCAGGTTGAAGATCAGCCGATAGATCAGCGCGTCGCTGCCGGTCATAACGCCGTCGCCCTCCGCTTTTAGCGTGACACCGCGCTTTTCTGCCAGCGGGGCGAGGTCTGTGAAGATCTCCTCGATCATTGGGATAAGCTGAATCTGCTCGTTCCGCGCCACCTGCTGCAAATTGCTCATTTCCAGCAGCGTTTTGGTCATCTGCGTCAGCCTCTCCGTCTGCTCCCGCAAAAGCAGGAGAAACTCCGCTGTCTCCGGCAGCACATCGGTGTGCTCTGCGGAAAACAGCTCCAGCTGCGCCTGCATCAGCGCAAGCGGCGTGCGCAGCTCGTGGGCGGCATTGCCGGTAAACTGCCGCTGGGCGGTAAAGGCGTTATTCAGCCGCTCCAGCATCTGGTTGAAGGAGTGGCTGAGCTGCCGGAATTCCGGCAGCACGTCCTCATCGATCCTCACATCCGCCAGATTGTTCAGCTGCACCTTCTCTACCTGAGAGGCGAAGCTGTGCAGGGGCTTGAGGGCTCGCCCGCTGACGAAATAGGCCAAAATTCCGCTGAGCAGTGTCACTATAGCCGTGATATACCAGTTGGTGGTGCGGAAGCGTCCCTGCGCCCCATCGACAACGATGGTCAGCTCCTCGCTGGGCGCAACGAGCTGCGGGTCAAAGCTTGCTGCGCCACCCTCATTCAGGATCACCGTGCCGCCGCCCTGTAAGCTGTCTGCAATGGTGTCCATATAGTACACACCGGAGGAACACAGCAGCAGATTCATGGCCACGCAGGTGATGCCGATGAGCAGGACGGACATCAGTGTGATGCGCCACTGCAGGGAAAGCCGCTTCATTCTTCGTCCCCTCCCATCAGATAGCCCTCGCCGATGCGGTTGCGGACAGGGTCGTAGCCCAACGCGGTGCGCAGCTTCTTCCGCAGGGCGGAGATGTGGACGCGGATGGAGTTGCTGAAGCTGTCCACGCTGTTGTCCCAGACGTGATCCATCAGCTCCTCCTGACTCACAGGCCGTCCCTGATGCGCCATCAGGTATTCCAGGATCCCCGTCTCCTTGCGGGTCAGCGTCAGGGGCTGCCCGTTAGCGGAAACTGCCCGCGCACGGGCATCAAAGGTGAGCTGCCCGCAGCGCAGCACCACATCCTGCTGGGTAAACTGCCTCAGGGTCAGGCTGCGGATGCGCGCCTCCAGCTCCGCCAGATGGAAGGGCTTCGCCAGATAGTCATTGGCGCCGGCATCCAGACCCGTCACCTTATCCTCCACCTCGCCGCGAGCCGAGAGGATCAGCACAGGCGTCTCTCTGTCGGTCTGCCGCAGGGTGCGCAGCACCGTCATTCCGTCCTTTTTCGGCAGGTTCAGATCCAGCAGCACCAGATCGTACCGCTCCGTTTCCAGCAGCTCCAGCGCCTTCTCGCCGTCGTAGCAGCAATCCACGCTGTAGGCCGACCGCCGCAAACTGCGGGCGACGGTGTCGCACAGGGCGCGCTCGTCCTCTACAATTAAAAGGTGCATAGTCGCCTCCTTAATGAACAGGTTGTCTCCTATTATAGCAGAGCCGGATAAGATTTGTGTTAAATTTCTGTTCTTAACAGAGATTTTAACCCGCCTGCGCTATGATAGGCCACAGAAACAGGAAAGGGTGATCAAAATGAGTCACAGGAAGAAGGCAGCAGCGCAGGTCACGCTGCTGCTGGCGGGAGCCGCCATGCTGTGCTTCGGCGTCTGGCGGGGCGAGGCCGCCACGGTACTGAGCAAAGCGATCAAATTATGTCTGGAGTGTGTGGGCATTGGATAAGAAGAATACTTCGGGCGCGTCCCATCTTTTGGCCCGTTTTCGGGGCTGGATACAGGCGGGGGCGGCCTTATTGACCAACCTGCACCTGCCGAACTTTCTCAAGGGCGGCTTGTATCAGGGCGCGGGCAAGACCGTCTGCGTGCCGGGGCTGAACTGCTACTCCTGCCCGGCAGCCTCCGGCGCCTGTCCCATCGGGGCGTTTCAGGCGGTGGTGGGGTCCTCTAAGTTCAGCTTCTCCTATTATATCACTGGCTTTCTCATTCTGCTGGGCGTACTGCTGGGGCGCTTCATCTGCGGCTTCCTGTGTCCCTTCGGCTGGTTTCAGGAGCTGCTGCATAAGATCCCCACGAAGAAGCTCTCAACAAAAAAGCTCAAGCCCCTGACGTACCTCAAGTACGCCGTGCTGCTGGTGATGGTCTTCCTGCTGCCGGCGTTTCTCGTCAACGACGTAGGCATGGGTGACCCCTTCTTCTGTAAGTATCTTTGCCCCCAGGGCGTGCTGGAAGGGGCCATCCCACTGTCCCTTGCCAATTCCGGCATCCGGGCGGCGCTGGGCAGCCTGTTTACCTGGAAATTCAGCATCCTGCTGGCAGTGATCGTGCTGAGTATCGTATTTTACCGGCCTTTCTGCAAGTGGCTGTGCCCGCTGGGTGCGTTTTACGCGCTGTTTAACAGGGTGTCCCTGTTCCAGATGAAGGTGGATAGGAACAAATGCGTCTCCTGCGGAAAATGCGCCAAGGCCTGCAAAATGGATGTGGACGTGACAAAAACGCCAAACCATACCGAGTGCATCCGCTGTGGGATGTGCATCCGCGCCTGTCCCACCAACGCCGTCAGCTTCCGCTACGGCTTTGGAGACGGCAAAAAAGAACCTGTAGAACCTGCAAATACATTAAAAACGGAGGAAACAAAATGAACGTAAAGAAAATCATCACACTGCTGCTGGCGCTGGTGCTGGCCGCCGGTATGGTCGCCTGTGGCACAAAGCCCGCAGAGGACACAGACGGCAATGATGGCGGCGAGGAGGCAAAAGCGCTGTACGAGCAGCTGATGGCGCAGGAAAATGCCATCCTGTCGGAAAACACAGCTCTTTGGGAAAAGGTCTTTATGGCAGCCGATAAGGGCATGGCCATGATAGAGGACGGCGGCAACTACGGCGATTTTCTGCTCAAGACCATCGAGAATGCCAAGGATCAGTTCACCGAGGAGGAGCTGACGCTGCTCACCGGCGAGGCCACCAAGATCAAGGATATTGAGAACCAGCGGGCGGAGCTGGAGACGAAGTATCCCTGGCTGTCAGAGACGTCTGATAGTGATGACAATACGAGCGTCCCGGCGGGCAGCGATATGACCACGCCGCCTGACGATGGCAGTATGCAGAAGTTTCCCGCCTTTGAGGGCAAGGATCTGGACGGTAACACGGTGAAGAGCAGCGAGCTGTTCGCCAAAAACGCCGTCACCGTTGTGAATTTTTGGTTTACCACCTGTAACCCCTGTGTGGGAGAGCTTGCCGAGCTGGACGCGCTGAACAAGGAGCTTGCGGAGAAGGGCGGCGCCCTCATCGGCGTCAACACCTTCACGCTGGACGGCAACGAGACGGCCATTTCCGAGGCCAAAGATGTGCTTGCCAAGAAGGGCGCGACCTATCAGAACGTGTATTTTGCTTCCGATGGAGAGGCCGGCAAGTTCACCACCAATATCTTTGCCTATCCCACCACCTATGTGGTTGACAGGAACGGCAACATCGTGGGCGACCCCATCGTGGGCGCTGTTACGGAAAAGAAGCAGGCGGAGGCACTGCAAGCCCAAATCAGCAAGGCTCTATCCGCCGATATGGGCTGACAAACAGACTTGTAGATATCTCCTGTACCTGTTTGTGGTCTGATTTCAGATACATATCAGCAGAAAAAAACGGGACGGCTGTTCTTTTGAGGAACAGCCGTCTTTTTCTGGGAAGACAGCGAATGGGGCGCGGGGCTATTTGCCCGCGCCCCTCAAGAGCGGCGCAAAGCGCCAAAAGTGATCCTGTACGTAGTTTTCCCCCTGTTTTCACCTTCTTTCCTCCGTTCAGAATTGTTTATCACGGCGAAGCTCACCCGCAGCAAAGGGCGTTGTCGGCAGCAGCGGAATCACCATGCAGCACAGCAGCAGGATGCTGAGTATTCGTTTTTTCATTTCTTGCTACCTCCGTTATGTAAACTTAATCAAGAGCGGTTATTGTAATGGTGCCGTTGAAGCCGAGAAGCGTAGTTTTGTAGCTCGACTGTTCAATTTTGAATCGCAGGGGAATATCTTCGTCCGATGCTATATATATCCGGCTGAAACTGAAATGGTGCTGATCCCTTGAATAAGGCAGCTTTACGCCGTCTCTCTTTATGCGCGTAGCTTCTCTGCAAAAGCCGTCATCATAATTGTCCGTCATTTGAACAGAATAATTACCACTTCTGTCTTCGTGAGATTGCAGTTCCATAGATGCGCTTATGGTTACGCTGTATGTGTGACCTTTTTTCAGATATATCTCATCCATGTATGTAGAAACAAATCCGCCGCTTTCGGCTTCTTTATAAACTTTTATCCCAACGGGCCGTTCGGCGCCGTCCTCTTTGTAAAGATCGCCTTTTGTCCAAAGCGTACCATAGAACCAGCCGGCGCAGCTGCCGTTCTGTCCCTTGTCTCCCTTGTCTCCTTTGTCGCCTTTGTCACCTTTTTCGCCGGGGTCACCCTTGTCGCCTTTTTCACCGTCAACACCTGCGGCTTTCACCCCGGTGTCGGTTTCTCCGATCCACCAGTTGCCGTTCTCGCCGATAAAAGGTGTTTTACCGTCCTTACCGGTGGCACCGTCGGTTCCGTCCTTGCCGTCAAGACCTTTCAGAACCGAAAGGTCGTACAGGTTCAGCCATATTTCATCGCCGGTGTAGCGCCACTGCAGGGTGTTTTCGTTCACGCGGATTTCCGGTGTTTTTCCGTTTGCTCCGCCCTTACCGCTCTGTCCGGCGGGGCCTGTGATGTCGACTATCGCCACAAGGTTCTGCCACTCGTCACCCGCGTAACGCCACTGTATGTGGGTTGCGGCTCGCTGCACCTCTATGCTTTTGGCGTTAATTCCGTCTTTACCGTTGGCTCCGTCCTTACCGGCTTCTCCGGCAGCACCCCGCAGCTCGGTAAGCGCCACAAGGTCATGCCAATCGGCTTCATCGCTGTATTTCCACTGGATCGCCGTGCCGTTGTTCCGCACCTCCGGCAGTGCAGTGTCGGTTTTTGCCGCCTTGCTCCATCCTGCGGCAAGCACGATGCAAAGCACCAATAGAGCGGCGCAAAGCGCCAAAAGTGATCCTGTGAGTAGTTTTTTCCCTGTTTTCATCTTCTTTCCTCCGTTCAGAATTGTTTATCACGGCGAAGCTCACCCGCAGCAAAAGCCGTTGTCGGCAGCAGCGTCAGCACCATGCAGCACAGCAGCAGGATGCTGAGGATTCGTTTCTTCATTGGCTTTTCTCCTCCTGTTCGTGTCGGTTCGGTTTGTCCGCCCCGTCTTTTTTCTGGTTTTCTCTGTTTCTGAGCCGGAAGCACAGCGCGGTGATCGCCGCTGCCGCGGCAAAGGAGACGACGGCCACCAGCACATAGCCGCCCGCGTCCTTCCGCAGCAGCATCGCGCCGAACACGCCCCATGCGGCTGTCTGCCCCGGCCCGACGACCGTGCCCACCGTCTGCGTCAAGACCGCGAACAGCAGCATACACGCGGCGCTCAGTCCATAGATGCCGCGCCGCTGCCTCCGGCGGGTGTTTTCCCGCACCCGCTGCTTGACGAGTGCGACCCGTCTTGCGGTATCGTACATATCGTTTGAACCCCCTTTCCGGTTTGTCTGGAAATGTGATAAAAAACCTTTCACTTATATAGGTACAAAAAATCGGAAAAACTCTCACCCAAAACGCAAAATTTTTCAAAAAAATTTGAGAGCCACCAAAAAGCAACTCTCAGGGGGTGGATATTCGGTTAAGGCACAGAAGAAAAATGCTGTCCGGTATGAGAAAAGCAGCACACCCGATTGTCTAAAACCGGATGTGCTGCAACTACAGCGCCGCATATCTTATTCAAACATGGCTTCCAGATAACCGCAAAGGGCGGAGGACAGCCTGTTGATGACAACTGAGATTGCGGAGCATATCAGTAGCATGTGCAGTCTATCCAAGGTGCTTTTTGTTGAGGTGGGGTCACACTTCGTCCTTTTTCCTCTGCCCCAAAAGCCAGGCTGTCATGTCCCGCAAGGTCTCCTCCAGCGGGCGCGGATGATACGCAAAGCATTCCGATGCTGCAGCATGGCTGAAGCGGCCGTTTGAGGCAAGAACGGAAACGGAATAAGGGGTGAAAAACAGCGGCTTTCGATCCTTCAGACTCCGGCGTTCGTAGTACGGAGCGGCCAGCTTTGCAAGCCCCAGTGGCAGGCAGATGGGGCGATACTTCAGCTTTGCAGCCTTCCCCACGAGCTGGAGCATCTTGCAGATGGTGACATAGTGGCCGGACAAAATGTATCCTTTGCCTGGCTCTCCGTTTTCGGAACAGGCGAGAATGCCTTTTGCCACATCTCGCACATCCACGAAGTCATATCCGCCGCAAACGGCAAAGGGCAGCTTTCTGGAAAGAAACGATTTCGCCATTGAGGTGAAGCTCCCTCCCTGTATATCGCCCGGCCCGATGATACCGGAGGGGAAGACAATGCTGGCATTCAGCCCGCGCTCTGCCGCATTGAAGACAAGCTCTGTTGCGGTCGCCTTGCTCTTGGCGTAATCTCCGTCCACAAGCCCCGGGGAGAATTCGCAATCCTCCGTAATGGTGCAGCCCTTTGGCTTTTCCGGTATGGCATGGACGGAACTAACATAGACCATTTTGCCCACATTACGCTCCATACATTGCCGGAGAACGCTCCATGTCCCACCTACATTGACCTGATAGAGCTTCGAACCGGGTCTGGACGCGACAGAGACGACACCGGCGCAGTGAATCACACAGGTACGGCTGTCCGCATCCGCGAAGAAGTCTGTCAGTGAGTTTTTCACACACACATCACCGATGACGGTATGGACTTCTTTGGGGAGCAAATTGATATAGGGGTCATCATGCAGCACAAGCGCATGCACTCGTGCGCCGCGGCGTACCAGCACTTCTACAACAGCTCTGCCAAGGAAGCCGGTAGCGCCTGTAACAAGATATTTATCATACATGTAAAAAGCCTCCTCAAATAAGCACACAAGTGTTGATTATCTTTCACAAGTACAGTATACTTTAGAGGAAAGACAGAAACAATCAGCACTTGCCATACGACCGAAAGAAAAGCAACACTTTCTGTCAAAGCGTTGCTTTTCTTTGTAAACTTTTTTTGGAGGGGCTCAATATGGAGAAGATGGATGCAAGGAAACGCTATACGCAAATGGTGCTCAAGCAGTCTTTTCTGAAGCTGCTGAAGGAAAAACCTGTAAACAGAATTACGGTGAAGGAGGTTTGTGCGCTGGCGCAGCTTAACCGTGCCACCTTCTATGCCCATTACAGCGATTGCTTTGCCCTGATGGAGAGCATTGAGAATGAACTCATCGATACATTTGAGAGCTCCCTTCGCTATGTCAATTCGCTTGATGTGACGGCTCTGATCGAAGCCATCTACGATATGGTCGATCAGAATCAGGCGGCGTGTCGAATTCTAATTCTGGGGAATACAAACGCAACCGTCCTTATGCGGATGATTGCCCTGGCCAAGGCGGACAGCATTGCTTACTGGCGGAAAGAACTGCCCGGAGCCAGTGAGACAGAGCTGGAAATGATGTATACCCATCTGTCAAACGGTTTGATGCATGTCGTCGTGGAGGGCTATGACAAGTACAGCAAAGAGGAAATGGTCCGTTTTGTCAACCGGGTAGTAAAAGCCAGTCTTTCGCTGTTTCAATCGCCCCAAAGACCTCTTGCTTAACATAGGCCTTATGCTTGCGTGGTATAATAAGCTTTGCAAAACGGTCGATGGTCAAAGGAAAGAATGGAGAAAATCAGTCATATTTTATGAAAAATGAGCATAAGAAAACCCCGGAAAATGCGGATTTCCCGGGGTTTTTGAGCTTTTGAGTTGTGAATTTGCGTCCGATCAGCGCTTGGAGAACTGAGGTGCGCGACGAGCGGCCTTCAGGCCGTACTTCTTGCGCTCCCACGATAGAAACCATTGTATTTGCAAGGGATTTGGGGATTATAAGGGAAAAATTGTCCCCTCAATTGTCCCATCTTTTCGCAATCGCCTGTTTTTATATTACAGGTTAGGAATGTTGAATGCGTAATTGACACGCGCTGCCAGAGCGTCCGGCTTGTTGTACTTGGCTTCAGCGTAGATATCCATGGTGATCTTCGAGTTTTCGTGCCCCGCTAAGTACTGCACCGTCTTGGGATCGACACCAGCATAAATCAGATTGGTGATATACGTGTGCCGCAGCATGTGCGGTGTAACGCGAAAGTCAATAGAATAAATCACATGACTGTTGTGTGCAGCCCTTTCGCCCAAAGTGGGAACAACCCGATGTTTCGTCTTGGTTCCGTCTGGCGCAATGCGCGTATATTCGCGCGGCTTCGTACTGCGCGTGGTAACATATTTCCACAGGCGGCTATATTGCGAGCCCGACAACAGGCCGCCATTGCGGTTGCAAACCACGTACTCGGAATTGGCCGTATTCTCTTTCTCTTTCAAGTATTGCGCCAATTCCGAGGGGATAGGTACAGTTCGATAAGCCGCCCTACTCTTCAATCTTTCGGTGATATAAGGGCGATTCTTATGGACGTGCCACGCCTCGCGCACAGTAAGTGAGGGCGTTTTTGAGTCAAGATCCACGCTATCCCACCGCAAGGCAAGGATTTCCTCCCGCCTGAGTCCAGTGTACAGCGCAAGCAAAATGAAAGTGTACGGCGGCAATCCCTTAACAGCGTTCAAAAGGATCTGCACTTCCTCGTCTGTCAGCGACTTTCTAGCCTTTGTCGGTGCTTTCCCACCCTTTGCAGGAAGGACAAGTGCGGGATTTTCCGAAATAATTCCGTTTTTGACAGCCTCGCCAAAAATACTTTTGTAGAACATCTGAACCGCACCATAAGTAGACTCTGACAATACGGCAGAGCGTCGCACTGCGGCGAGTATGTCATCGCGCGTTACGTCACACATGAGTTTGTCGCCCAGCGGCTCTACGATATGTTTTTTGATAGTTTGTGCATAATTGTCAAATGTGCTGAGTGCGATAAACGGGGATCTGTTCTCTAGACACAGCTGTGCATATTGCGCAACAGTGGGGCAGTCCCGTTCAAGAGCTTCTCGCGCGACTTTTGCCCGCAATTCTGCGACCTTTTGATCTACTTCACTCTCGGTGCGGCCGTAGAGCGTAACTCGTGTCCCGTCCTGAATGGTAATGCGTGTTCGAAAATACTTTCTTCCCTTGCGAGTGACAGTGCCATATTTAGGTTTTTTGCTGCGTCCCATCAGCGACACCCTCGTTCAGGTACCTCGCCGCGAAAAGCGGGAGCAAAGGCGGTGGATGCGCGGGGCACAGGGCGCGTGTACATTGCCCTGAACTGACGCAATTCCTCCTTGCTGAGAAAGACCTTGCCGCCGGGAACCCGCTGAACATAAGAGATTTTGCCATCCTTGCGGAAACCGTCGAGCAATTTTGCGCTGATGCCAAGATACGCTGCCGCCTCGGCGCGTGAAAGTAACATCCCCATCTTTTCCTCCTTAAAACTGTGTTGTTGATTTTGCGGAGGATTCATGATACAATACATATTGTCCTACAGGTGCATCATGGACCCTACCACGGTGTGCTTGGATGGCTGCCCCCATCTGCAAATGGGGGCAGCCTTTTTATATGGCCCTGCTGCAGAGTAGCTTCCTGCTTCAACGACAGAAATCCGTCTCCACAGGCGTTGATTCCGGGCGAGCCGACCCGTACTGTATGCCGCATCCTGGGTAATAATTCGCCTCCCTTCTTTTTTTGCATCAATCCTAGAAGTCTAGATTTCTCAAAAGTCGTGAACCCCGCTGTGCCGCCGCGACTTTTTGCACTTTTAGATTAACATATATATTTACAAAAGTCAACAGTATGGTTCAAAAAAATAAACATAACAATTTATATTAGTGCATAAACCGTCTAAACACAGGCGCGTTATCTCAACAGATTTATTTATCAAGCCGCATGCTTGACTTTTTTTTATTCAAATGGTACTATTATTTAATGACGGGAGGTGTTCATGTGAGCGAAAAGGTAAATAAGGCAAACGACCTGTACGAATTCGAAGGTTACTATGTAAAGACAATGGCACTCACAGGAAGCAGAGATAGGTTTCCTAGGGACACAAACTTAGTCAAAAATGTAATCAACGTCTTTTTACAACAGAACCCCAAGGTATCGCAGGTGGATATTGCAACAAAATATGAGCTATCCCCCAGTTTGTTTTCTCGATTTTTAAGAACCGAGAACGTTAAGTCAAAGCCTGAATGGAATCTGGTTGCATATAGATTAGGGCTGGACATTGACTTGGCGAAGTATATAAGAGACACACGCGAAGTAATCGAACTGATTCAGAGTTGGCAGCTACTCTACTACGGCACTCGCATCATATCTTTTATAGACAAGATATTTGAAACAACCCTCCTCATGCCATATTCGTCAAAACACTCTCCGCGTAGCCGCGGTCTAGATACGAACTATGAGAACATGCATCATTTTTTAGTCAACGAAAAAGGCGATGAAGGATGGTTTTTCTACTACTTTACCGGGCACGACATACTTGCTTCAGATGTGATCCTCGGTTTGCAGAACGATAAGAATATCCCAAGGATTCACACGATCATCATCCTGAACAGCGAAAAGGCATTTGAGGAGTTGAAGCATACTTTGCGCAGGCAAGATTGGCGAGCGAAGCTGCACTATGTTTCGCTGACAGTCATACGTATTGATGATGAAATATCTACTATCCTTGACGAATACACCGATGGTGATTTGGGACTCGCAAGGCGACCTGAGCAAGTAAGCAACTCGGACTCCACATCCACTGTAGCTCCGCAGTAACCACAGCAGCTTTCGCAGACAAAGCTCAGGCAGGGACACTGCTCCTCGCCCGCACCTAACCCCCTAATCCCAGCGTAGCATAATCGAGTATATTGTCAATACGTTCGGAAGGACAAATTCCAAGGAAATCACTCTCTATCTAAGGGAAGGCTACCTGCTGTTTTCGGCAAGTGGTCTTCCTTCATTTATTCAACCGGTGCGGCCTATTCTCGACAACTGGCTCAATGCTTAACTGGCATCCCTGCTCTGACACATCAAATGCGTATTTACGTTTCGTGAGTCGCGCGGCGTATAGCAATTGCCTTCGCAGTCGCACTCAGCCCCTTCAGAGCCCCATAGTGTCATGCCGTGGGGGTAGGCGGGGTTCAGGCACACGGGGAGGCCAACGCCCATCACGCCCGTGCCTGAGTCATTACAGAGAAAGAGCAGCCATTCCTAGGAATGGCTGCTCTTTTGTTCGTTTTGCGATTGGTATTTCAGGGTGTCTGTGGGGTCGGGAGCCATCTACTTACCAATACTTGGGATACTTGCTGGTGCTCTGCTGTTTTTCGGCATACTGCCACCAGGGAACTTGGGTGGCAAAGTCCGTCAGCTTATCCCAGAACTGATCGGCCAGCGTCCCCTTGTCCACGTAGACCGTGACAGTATAGGTCTTGCTGCTGCCATCCTCCATGGCGGCGGTGTAGGTCACGGCATTGGTGAAGTCCACCGTTTCACCGCTGCCAGGTGTCAGGGACTTGACACCGTTTGTGGCGATAACCGGGGTCAGCTTCGTCACATCTGTGCCGCGGGGCATGGTGATGGTAATGGTATTGGTGCTGTTGTTCACCGCACCGGCCACACCGTTGATGGAGAAGGCCGTAATGCCGTTGACGGTGGTGCTGGCGGTCTCCCAATCGCAGGTGATGCTGACGTCACCGCCGGGCATCTTGAAGCTGTTTCCGGTGATCGTCTTGTACTTAGCGCCGGGTGCGGAGAACGCGTACCGCAGGGACCCCGCCTTCATCTGATAGCCCGTCTTGGGCGTGACGGTGACGATGATCTCGTCGCCCTCGTTGGCCCTGGTGCGGTTGGTGGCGATGGTACCGCCGGTGGGAGGCGCGTTCACCGTGATCGTAAAGTCGCCCTCATCCGGCGTTTCGGTGCTGCCGTAGGCGGGGATCTCGATCTTGAAGGGATCGCACTCCACGTTGGAAAGACTCTTGACCACGATGTAGATATCCCGCGCGCCGGTGGACAGGTTGGTCAGGGTGATGGTGTTCTCACCCTTGACCGCCGTCGTGCCGCCCCTGGTGGTATCCACCGTGGGAGCCGCCGCGCCCTTGTCCACCACCTTGTAGAAGTAGTTGCCCGCCATGCTGGAGGTAAACTTCACGGTGGCGGCGTTGTCGCTGGTGCGCTCCACCGACACCTTCTCCAGAACGGGCGTGGTGGACACATTGGGCCGGGTGATGGCGATGGTATACTCCTTGGTCAGGCCGTCGATGCCGGTCACGATGAACTGCGCTTCGCTGCCGGGGCTGATGGCGCACATGATCTTGCCGGAGTCCCAGGAGTTCTCCTTTCCGGCGTCGTCATAGCCGGCTCCGTTGGTGGTGGCCACCTGCTTCAGGGACGCGCCCGCGTATTCAATCTTCATGAAGATCGTGTCGCTTGCGCCGATCTGGGTCAGCAGATCCGCGTCAATGCTGTCGGGCAGGGTGATGGTCCACTTGCTGCCGGAAAGGGTGCCGGAGGCGATGGTCTCGGTGCCGTTCAGCAGCGTCACGGCGGTGATCTTCGTCTCGGCGTTGATCACGACCTTGTAGGGGGCGCTGGTCTGTTTGTCCTCCGCGACAACGGTGAACACCTGCGTCTGGCCCAGCTTCGTGATGCCGCAGCCCTTACTCTCGTCCCACACGGTATCGCCCTGCTTGACGACCGCGTGTTCGGCGTCGCCGCAGATGAACTTCAGGCGCAGGTTGGGCAGCTCAGAGGGGGCCACGCTGGCGGGCAGCTCGATGGTGTAGGTATCCCCCGCCCGGTTGGAGGCGGACAGCAGCTTCGCGCCGTCAGCGGACCACAGCTCCACCCGCTCCAGCGAGCAGTCGTCGTTGGGCTTGGACGTATCTACCTCGAAAATCGCCATTGCGGTGATGTTCTCTTTGGTGGCGGGCATGGTGAAGGTGGCAACGTTGACATCCTCCGCAACGCGGTATTCCACAGTGGTGTTGTCCTTGTCCACCTTGACCTCCCAGCCTTTCAGCATGTATCGCTGGCTCTTGGGTGTGGCGGTCAGGGTGACGGTCTGCCCTTCAAAAACAACAGACTGGCTGGGAGACGCCTCGCCGTTTCCGATGGCAACCGCCGCGCTGCCCATAGCAGGGTCATTGACCGTGGCGGTCACGCTGGCGAACTTGCGTTCACGGAAATTGGCTGTGACGGTCATTTCTTTGCCGGAGATGTCAAACTTAGCATATGTCCAGTAGCCGGGAGTACCGGGAGTTCCCACTGGCTGGCTCGTATCGACATCATCGCCGGTCAGCGTCTTGCCGTCTCTTGTGATCACCCAGCCCTCAAACTCGTATCGATCGTACCACGCAGTCCCGCTGATGGACGCGGCCGTCGGCTGGGGCTGGGGCTTGAACACAAACGGGCTTGACACATAGCCGGGCATGGAAACCTGCGGGGCATTGGTATCCGCCGAAGTGATGTTGGTCCCCCATGTGACTTTTGTGCCAATAGGCTTGAAATTGGCTTTGAGGGAGATATTTTCCGAACCTACCGTAAAGGTTAGCGTTTTCTTCGTCTTATCAGCATCAGCCAACGTAAAGCCGGTGGCGTCTGACCACTCGGTAAACTGGAATTCCAACGTGTAATTGGCGGTGGTGCTCGGAACAGGCGTCGCGGTTACTGTTGTTCCGCTCGTTGCTTGTGTGATGATATTGCCTCCTTCATCCTTAAAGACAACGTGTCCCATTTTAATACCCGACACATTGGTTTGGTCAAAGGTGGAGGCTATTCCGGTCAGCGTATAGCGCGTTTTCGTGCTGTCCACATAGGTGCGCCAGTCGCTGCTTGCACCGTACACATTAGCGGCGGGCATGGTGAAGGAGAAGCTGTTTTTGTCCTCCGCAATAGTCACATCTACCGCGGGGTTCAATGTTACGCCGTTCAGATCCTTGTCGGTATAGGGATTCCCCATCCAGACGGTGATCCGCTGTCCCTCATAGATTCCTTTTGCCTCTGTGGTCGGCGTCACCATGATCCTTGTCTTAAAGGATACATCCTTGCCATCCGCAGTGATACGAAGGATACCGTCTGTGGCAGCCGTAGTCGTATTAAATGTCAAGGAATAGCTCTTTGCCTCCGCATCGATCTCCACCACGACGGGGCGGGCGGATACCTTTCCGCCGTTTTTGCCCCAGATGTATACCTTCTTCGCGCCCTCTGCAAGCCCGTCAATGACAAACGTGTTTTCACCTGCCTTCATCTCCGCGCCGGTATCCGTGGGCATAGTGGGCACGGCTGCCACCGCATCTACGACAGCGTAGTGATAGGTACCCGCTTGATTCGCATTGAAGCTGACGCGGGCCTTGGTGGGGGCGATCCTTGCTCCAACACTGTCTTTGAGATACACATTGTCATTATCCGGATATCCTGCAACTACCTTCAGGTCGTAGCAGTACAGCGTTTCCTCGTCTTCAGTACAGGCGTAGTTAACACTTACAGCGGTACTCTTACCGCCCTCGAAGTTGCCTTGAATAAAGCCGGTATCTAGGTTATATCCTGATACGCTTGTAAACGCTGCGTTTAACGCATCAGAAGCCAAAGCATACGTACTTTCTGGTTTTAATGCCGAACCAACATAGAGGGTAATTTCTCCGGCAATTTTTACAACAACGTCTTCGTATTTTCCATCCTTCGCTGTCGGGTAGTTTGTATATGCCGCACCAAGGATGGATACTGTATCATCTTTGCCTGTAAGTATCGCTTTATCGCTCAACGTCAACGATTGCAGGACAGGATAGTCAAACTCTTTTTCGGCAACTTCGATTTTGACCTTATAGACGTAAAGAAATTCTTCAGCTTCATCAAATGCAAAAGCTCCGCTATGTCCTTCAGCTTTCTTTGCGGAAAACTGATTGGCCACAAATCCAGATTCGGTGCCATAGCCATCCGGTATATCTTTAAATGTAACATTCAGTGCATTGGTCGAGAGCGTATAAATATAATCGCCCTGCATCGCTTCATTTATGTAGATCGTAAGCTCGCCAACGACAAGTTCGCCATCTTCCTCTTTAGGCTTATCATATTCTATATGCTCCACGCCCGTGACCGTCCGGTCATAGTTGGAATTACGATAGGCCTCAAGCTTCGCACCCTCGCTCTTTGTCAGGCTGTCAATTTTTGGGAATGTCTGAACCGGCGCTTCGGCAACTTCGATTTTGACCTTATAGACGTAAAGAAATTCTTCAGCTTCATCAAATGCAAAAGCTCCGCTATGTCCTTCAGCTTTCTTTGCGGAAAACTGATTGGCCACAAATCCAGATTCGGTGCCATAGCCATCCGGTATATCTTTAAATGTAACATTCAGTGCATTGGTCGAGAGCGTATAAATATAATCGCCCTGCATCGCTTCATTTATGTAGATCGTAAGCTCGCCAACGACAAGTTCGCCATCTTCCTCTTTAGGCTTATCATATTCTATATGCTCCACGCCCGTGACCGTCCGGTCATAGTTGGAATTACGATAGGCCTCAAGCTTCGCGCCCTCGCTCTTTGTCAGGCTGTCAATTTTTGGGAATGTCTGGACGGGAGCCGCAAATGAGACCACCGGCAGCAGACCGATACACATGACCACCGATAAAAGAAAGGCAATTATACGGGTATAGGACTTTTTCATACTATTGATGTCCTCTCTCTTGAAAAAATAAGGAGGGCAGGGACAATTGCTTACATGTGCCCCTGCCCTCTGGGGTAGCCGGATGGAAAGTTCCATCCAGCTACCCTCGGGTCACATGAAATGCTATTTTACCAAGGATGATGCATATAATTGCAGCAAATGAACCAGCAGATCTCGTCGCCCTCGGACAGGGTATAGCTGGCAGCACCGATGGGAGGCGTGTTCCAGCTCTCATAGAACTTGGCGTTGGTCGCCTTATTGTCCCAGTTGGGGCCGTCGGTATACATCCAGCCGGAGTACTGTCCAAAAGTAAATTCACCGATGCCGTTCAGGGTCGCCATATAGGTGCAGCCCTCAGGAACCTCAGAGCCAAGCTGATTTGCGACAGCAAAATTGCGCATGATATCCATGACCGTGGAACCGGCCGTGACCGTAATGGTGCCATAGGTGGCGGTGGCGTCTTCATTCGTCTTGGCAAAATAAGCATGCGCCTTGACGATCAACTGATTAACGGCGTCTGTTACGGTAATATTATCCTTAAGGATTTTGTGGCTCTTATATTCGGTAGAATTGATCGCCTCGGTGAAGTCAAAGCCGTAGCTGACGCTGATGGTGTTGTCATCCGTGGCGATAACGGTGTAGTTTCTGCTGAAATCACCATAGACGACCTTCAGCGTGGTATTGCTGGTCAGGTCCAGCGTGCAGGTCACAGCAGCGCCGGTGCCCGTAACGGAGGCGGCAAGGCAGGTGTCCGCAGAAGGAGCGGTGGTGCCGGTCGGGATCGTGATGGAACTGGCCAGGGCGGCGCGGTTAGGCGTACCCTCCATGGCGGCCTTCACCGTATAGGTGGCGGAGGTCCACATGGTGTAATAGGGATTGCCCATGTAGGGATTCTGCACAACGCTCATCTTGATGTCACCGGGCGCACCGCCGATGGTCATGGTGCTGATGCGCATGGGGTCGCCTGCGGGAATCTCAATAGGTGCGGTCGTCTTTGATAGACCGGCCGCCAAAGTGTAGGTCTTACTTCCAATCGCAACAGTATATGCCTTGTTCAGAAGATCAAGGGCATATGTGTAGGTGCTTCCCTCTGTGCCGATTGCGCTGATGGTAGTTCCATTCAAGGATACAGTCGGGGTACCGCTGCTCATGGTGATAACCACAGTGGCATTCTGCAAATTATACTCAGTGCCGGTAATAGTCGCACGAATATACACCGGCTTTCCTGTAGTAGTGCCCGTGTTACTATCACGGTGGTATGTTGCCTGTACTCCGTTCACCGAAACGGAGGTCAGCCCGCTGATTGAACTAACTGTGACGGAGCTGGTGGGCTGTTCGTACTCGGTGTTTACGGTGCCGTTGGCAAACGCCATGGTGCTGAGAGACAGCGCCATCACGAGAGCCAACAACAATGCGGTGATCTTCTTCGTCATTTTCATGTTCGTTCTCC